>Ga0065704_10070222_pt1 | contig 63342 bp, 69 predicted proteins | sample SwiRhicommuniRL2_FD_59091 | JGI IMG/M metagenome (GOLD analysis project Ga0065704, IMG submission 59091) | Switchgrass rhizosphere bacterial communities from Rose Lake, Michigan, USA - RL2 v2 (version 2) | ecosystem: Host-associated > Plants > Roots > Rhizosphere > Soil | place: East Lansing, MI | reverse complement strand
CGGCGGCCGACCCGGATGAGCTGCGCCGCACCTTGCCCATCCACAAGGACATCGCCGACGCCATCGCCGCTCGTGACGCGGCGCGTGGCGTCTGGGCCTGCATGACCCTGATCGATAACGCTGACCTGGCCATCAAACGCTTTTACCCCAATGTCATGGCCGGTCGAACAGACGCTGCCGGACAAGCCGGGAACGGGAGGTTTCAATGAAGTGGACGGCTGTGACGGAACACCGGGCGAAGTTGGGCGAGGGGCCCTTCTGGGACGAGCCGACCCAGGCGTTGTATTGGGTCGATATCGCCGGCAAGCAGGCACTGCGGCTGATCGGCGCCAACGTACAGATCTGGCAGATGCCCGAGCACGTGTCCGCTTTCATTCCAACCCAGAGTGGCGACGCCCTGGTGACCCTGAGCAGTGGTGTCTACCGCCTCGATCTCGATTCTCCGGGCCTGGAACCGCGCCTGACGCTGCTGTGCATGGCCGATCCCCAGCCAGGCAATCGTCCCAACGAGGCCCGTTGCGATGGCCAGGGTCAACTGTGGCTCGGCACCATGCAGAACAATATCGGTGACGAAGGCGAGGACTTGCCGATCGAGCGGCGCTCCGGCGGGCTGTTTCGCGTCGCCGGTGATGGTCGGGTCATGCCCTTGCTGCGCGGGCTGGGCATTCCGAACACCTTGCTCTGGAGCCCCGATGGCACCACGGTGTATTTCGGCGATAGCCTGGATGGCACGTTGTATCGGCACTTTATCTACCCTGAGGGCAACCTGGCGCCTGCCGAAGTCTGGTTCGGCCCCCATCCCCGTGGCGGCCCGGATGGCTCGGCGATGGATGCCCGGGGCTATATCTGGAACGCCCGCTGGGACGGCAGTTGCTTGCTGCGGTTGAGCCCGGACGGCCAGGTCGATCGGGTGATCGAACTGCCTGTCAGCCGCCCGACAAGTTGTGTGTTCGGCGGCGACGACCTCAAGACGTTGTACATCACCAGCGCGGCGAGCCCATTGGGTCATCCGCTGGACGGTGCCGTGCTGTCGATGCGTGTCGATGTGCCTGGCGTGGTGTGTACAAGGTTTGCAGGCTGAATCCCAAAATATGGGATGTAAATATATATATTGAGATTATTTGGCGGCCGGGTTTATAGTCGGCTCCATCGGCAATACGCACTCACACTAAAAAAACAAAACAGGTGAAGTGATGCAACGATCTTTCCCCGTACGCCCCGGCGGCGTACGCTGGCCACTGTTCTTTCAAGCGCCTCTGCGCCGGTCATCCGTGGATGCCCGGTTTTTGTCGTGCCCGCGCGCAGGAGGCTTGAACCATGGCTGAGCCTTTGGTCTTGCCACCCGTGCCGGAGCCACCGAAGGGCGAGCGCCTGAAAGACAAGGTCGTGCTGTTGACTGGTGCCGCCCAAGGCATTGGCGAGGCCATCGTCGCGGCGTTCGCGTCGCAACAGGCCCGGTTGGTGATCAGTGATATCCAGGCGCAGAAGGTCGAGGCGGTGGCCGCCCATTGGCGTGTACGCGGGGCCGACGTGCAAGCGCTGCAGGCCGATGTGTCGAAGCCGCAGGACTTGCAGGCCATGGCCCGGCGCGCCGTCGAGCTGCACGGTCGCATCGATGTGTTGGTCAACTGCGCCGGCGTCAATGTCTTCCGCGACCCGCTGGAAATGACCGAAGAGGACTGGCGCCGCTGCTTCGCCATCGACCTGGATGGCGCCTGGTACGGTTGCAAGGCGGTGTTGCCACAGATGATCGAGCAGGGCGTGGGCAGCATCATCAACATTGCCTCGGTCCATTCGTCCCACATCATTCCCGGCTGTTTCCCTTACCCGGTGGCCAAGCATGGCCTGCTTGGCCTGACTCGCGCCCTGGGCATCGAATACGCGCCCAAAGGGGTACGCGTCAACGCCATCGCCCCGGGTTATATCGAAACCCAACTGAACGTCGACTACTGGAACGGCTTTGCCGATCCCCATGCCGAACGCCAGCGTGCGCTGGATCTGCACCCGCCACGGCGTGTCGGGCAACCGATCGAAGTGGCAATGACGGCCGTGTTCCTGGCCAGTGACGAAGCAACGTTTATCAATGCCTCATGCATCACCCTCGATGGGGGACGTTCGGTCATGTACCACGACTGAATATTCCTGGATTGCAGTGGGAAACTTCGCCTGTAATCCAATCATCATACGATATGACTATTCAGGCCTATGCTGTGTAGCAACTTGCTGTAACCGCCCAGCCTGCGTATTTCCACCGACGGTGGAGCAGAAACCTGGACGTTTGGCTTTCAATAAAAAAAACAAGGAGTCAACTATGAAACATCGTCGTGGGATCCGTTCCCTGTGTCGCGCCGCCCTGGCGGTTACCGCGGTCAGCCTCAGCAGCCACTTGCTGGCGGCCGATGCGGTAAAAATTGGTTTCCTGGTCAAGCAGGCCGAGGAGCCTTGGTTCCAGACCGAATGGGCGTTTGCCGAGAAGGCGGCCAAGGATAAAGGCTTCCAGTTGATCAAGATCGCCGTGCCCGACGGCGAGAAAACCCTCTCGGCCATCGACAGCCTTGCCGCCAACGGGGCCAAGGGCTTCGTGATCTGCCCGCCGGACGTATCCCTCGGCCCGGCCATCATGGCCAAGGCCAAGCTCAACGATCTCAAGGTGATTGCCGTGGACGACCGTTTCGTCGACGCCAGCGGCAAGTTCATGGAAGACGTGCCGTACCTGGGCATGGCCGCATTCGAGGTGGGCCAGAAACAGGGCGCCGCCATGGCTGCTGAAGCGAAAAAACGCGGCTGGGATTGGAAAGAAACCTATGCGGTGATCAACACCTACAACGAACTGGACACTGGCAAGAAGCGCACCGACGGTTCGGTCAAATCCCTTGAGGAGGCCGGTATCCCGAAAGACCACATCCTCTTCGCCGCCCTGAAAACCCTCGACGTACCCGGCAGCATGGACTCCACCAACTCGGCCCTGGTGAAACTGCCAAGCGCCGCGAAAAACCTGATTATCGGTGGCATGAATGACAACACCGTGCTGGGCGGCGTGCGCGCCACCGAAGCCGCCGGGTTCAAGGCGGCCAATGTGATCGGCATCGGCATCAACGGCACTGACGCTATCGGTGAGCTGAAAAAGCCTAACAGCGGCTTCTTCGGTTCGATGCTGCCAAGCCCGCACATCGAAGGCTACAAGACCGCCGAAATGATGTACGAGTGGATCACCACTGGTAAGGAGCCGCCGAAGTACACCGCCATGGACGAGGTGACGCTGATCACCCGGGAGAACTTCAAGCAAGAGCTGGAAAAGATCGGCCTGTGGAACTGACGGCCGGTTGATTCAAAAGCGGCCCTGGTCACATGAGTGGCGGGGTCGCTTGATCTCTGTAAGTTCGAGGTGGTTATGCAAGCGCAAACAGCGACACGGCAACACAACATCGGCGGCAGCTTGCGATTCAACGGGATCGGCAAGTCCTTTCCCGGCGTGCAGGCGCTGGCCAATATCAGTTTCGTTGCCCATCCGGGGCAGGTCCATGCCTTGATGGGTGAAAACGGCGCCGGCAAGTCCACGCTGCTCAAGATCCTGGGCGGTGCCTACATCCCGAGCAGCGGCGACTTGCAGATCGGCGAACAGACGATGGCGTTCAAAGGCACCGCTGACAGCATCGCCAGTGGTGTGGCAGTGATTCACCAGGAGCTGCACCTGGTGCCGGAAATGACCGTCGCTGAAAACCTGTTTCTCGGCCATTTGCCGGCGCGTTTCGGCCTGGTCAATCGCGGTGTACTGCGCCAGCAGGCGCTGACGCTGCTCAAGGGCCTGGCCGACGAAATCGACCCGCAGGAAAAGGTCGGGCGCCTGTCCCTCGGTCAGCGCCAACTGGTGGAAATCGCCAAGGCCTTGTCCCGTGGCGCCCACGTCATTGCTTTCGACGAACCCACCAGTAGCCTGTCGGCCCGTGAAATCGACCGTTTGATGGCGATCATCAGTCGACTGCGGGACGAGGGCAAAGTGGTGCTCTACGTCAGCCACCGCATGGAGGAGGTGTTCCGCATCTGCAATGCGGTGACGGTGTTCAAGGACGGTCGTTACGTGCGGACCTTCGAGAACATGAGCGAGTTGACCCATGATCAACTCGTCACGTGCATGGTCGGTCGCGATATCCAGGACATCTATGATTACCGTCCTCGGGAGCGCGGCGATGTGGCGCTGCAAGTGAAGGGCCTGCTGGGGCCGGGCTTGCGCGAACCGGTGAGTTTCCAGGTGCACAAGGGCGAGATCCTCGGCTTGTTCGGGCTGGTCGGCGCCGGTCGTACGGAGCTTTTTCGCTTGCTCAGTGGCCTGGAGCGCCAGCGCGAGGGCAGCCTGGTCCTGCACGGTAAGGAGCTGAAACTACGTTCTCCACGGGATGCCATCGCCGCGGGCGTTCTGCTCTGCCCGGAGGATCGCAAGAAGGAAGGCATCATCCCGTTGGGCAGTGTGGGCGAGAACATCAACATCAGTGCGCGTCCGTCTCATTCCACACTTGGCTGCCTGTTGCGTGGCGACTGGGAGCGGGGTAATGCCGACAAACAGATCAAGTCGCTGAAAGTGAAGACGCCGGCGGCCAGCCAGAAAATCATGTACCTGTCCGGCGGGAACCAGCAGAAGGCGATTCTTGGTCGCTGGCTGTCGATGCCGATGAAAGTCCTGCTGCTGGACGAGCCTACTCGTGGCATCGACATCGGCGCCAAGGCGGAGATCTACCAGATTATCCACAACCTGGCGGCCGACGGTATCGCGGTGATTGTGGTGTCCAGCGACCTGATGGAAGTGATGGGCATTTCCGACCGAATCCTGGTGCTCTGCGAAGGAGCCATGCGCGGCGAGCTGCCGCGTGACCAGGCCAACGAATCCAATCTGCTGCAACTGGCGCTGCCGCGCCAACGCGTTGCCGACGCGGCGAACTGAGAGGTAAATCATGACCATTCAAAACAATGCACTGCCAACGGCACGCAAACCCCTGGACCTGCGCCGTTTCCTGGATGACTGGGTCATGCTGCTGGCGGCCATCGGCATCTTCGTGCTCTGCACCCTGATGATCGACAACTTCCTGTCGCCGCTGAACATGCGCGGGCTGGGCCTGGCGATTTCCACCACCGGCATCGCGGCCTGCACCATGTTGTATTGCCTGGCGTCCGGGCACTTCGACTTGTCGGTCGGTTCGGTGATTGCCTGTGCCGGCGTGGTCGCGGCGGTGGTGATGCGCGACACCAACAGCGTGTTCCTCGGCGTCAGTGCGGCGCTGGTGATGGGGCTGATCGTCGGCCTGATCAACGGCATCGTCATCGCCAAGCTGCGGGTCAACGCCTTGATCACCACACTGGCGACGATGCAGATCGTCCGCGGCCTGGCCTACATCTTTGCCAACGGCAAAGCGGTGGGGGTGTCGCAGGAATCGTTCTTCGTGTTCGGCAACGGCCAATTGTTCGGCGTACCGGTGCCGATCCTGATCACCATCGCCTGCTTCCTGTTTTTCGGTTGGCTGCTGAACTACACCACCTACGGGCGCAATACCATGGCCATCGGTGGCAACCAGGAAGCGGCGTTGTTGGCGGGGGTGAACGTTGATCGCACCAAGATCATCATCTTCGCCGTGCATGGCGTCATCGGCGCCCTGGCCGGGGTGATCCTGGCATCGCGCATGACCTCGGGCCAACCGATGATCGGCCAGGGCTTCGAACTGACCGTGATCTCGGCTTGCGTGCTAGGTGGGGTGTCGTTGAGCGGTGGCATCGGCATGATTCGCCACGTCATTGCAGGCGTGCTGATTTTGGCGATCATCGAAAACGCGATGAACCTGAAGAACATCGACACCTTCTACCAATACGTCATCCGCGGCTCGATCCTGCTGCTGGCGGTGGTGATCGACCGCTTGAAACAACGCTGAACCCTGCAGCAACCGGGCCGGCCGCTTTCGCGAGCAGGCTCGCTCCCACAGGATTTTGTGCCAGGGCTCAGAACCCCGGCACAGCACAGAGCCAGTGTGGGAGCGGGCTTGCTCGCGAAGGCGTTCTCCCAGACGCCGACAATCACCCCGCCTTGCGCAACGCCTCAACCAATTCCTGCTTACGCATCTTCGAGCGCCCGGGAATGTTTTTCGCCCGGGCCTCCTTCATCAAGCTGTCCACTGTCTGGGTCGCGTGGGAGGCTTTACTGGTGCGCGGGTGACCTTCGCGGGTCTTGGCGGCGCGCCGGGCCGATTCCTTGCGGTCGGTTTTCTTGGCCGTCGCCGGTTTTTCCTTGCCAGAACCACCGGAGCGTTCGCCACCACCGGACTGTTTGTTCACGGTCGCCCAGGCGCGTGCCTCGGCTTCGTTCTCGGACACACCTTTTTTCTCGTAGCTTTTTTCAATGTGTGCGGCCTTGCGCTTTTGTTCGGCGGTGTATTTGTCTTTGCTTCCACGAGGCATGGGATGTTCCTCCTCAAATGTCTGAGCAGAGGCTACTGGCTGGCGGCGCCACCTTCGGAGCCCGAACCACCGGTCGTGGTTTTCGAGCCCACCCCGGTGTCGGCGTTATCAGGCGCTGTCGAGTCCGGTGTATTCATGCCGCCCTGACGACCCGTGTCATTACCCTGCACACGCGGATCGGTGCCGGTGGCGGGTGGCTGGCCATTGTTCAGGCCACTGCCGGTGCCGTCGGTGTTCAGCTTGGGCAGGCCTTCGGTTGCGGGAGAGTTGGGCGCCTGTACCGGGTCGGTCGGCCCGGTGCCGGAGGTCGAAGCCGCGAAAGCCACCGACGACAGCAGCGCGGCGAAGGTGAATGCGGTCAGCCTTTTAGTGATCATGAGTGTCGCCTCCATTTTTCAGAATGCTTACCTGATCTTGGGCCTCGCTGGATTTGGGTTTGTGCCTCGGGCGCGACGAATGGTCTAACCGTCGAGTCCGGCCTCTTCCATGAATTGCTCCATGAAGCTTTTCAGCTTTTCGTGGCGGATCAGCGCCATGTGTTGCCCGGTGGCAGTCTGGAAACCGTCGGCCAGGTGCAACAATTTGGTCTGGAAATGATCGAGGCAGAAACGTCGATCATCGTAATCCCGGGACTTGGCCTGCGGATCCTGAGGGTCATAGAGTGCACTGCCCATGCGTCCGGCTACATAGAATGTGCGGGCCACCCCGAGCAGGCCCAATGAGTCGAGGCGGTCGGCGTCCTGGAGAATTTTGGCTTCGAGTGTGATCGCTGCGATATTGGCCGAAAAACTGTGAGCCTCGATGGCATGGGCAACGGCGCTGATTTTTTCGTCTGGCCAGTTCAGTGTCGACAACAGTGTCGATGCCTTATCCGCTGCCAAGCGAGAGGCCTGGGCGCGCAGCGGTGAATTTTTTTCCACCGCCACGCAGTCATGCAGCAGCGTTGCCGCCAGCAGGATAAGCAGGTCTGCGCCTTCATGACGGTGGAGCAAGCGTACGTTGTGCCAGACCCGTTGCAGATGTGACAGATCGTGAGCGCCATCCTCCGATGGCTCCAATGCGTGAGGCAGCAGCTGGGCAGCGACGGTTTGAAAAGGTGCAAAGGCGGCAGCGGTCATGACAGATCCTTTGTATGTCGGTACTTCGAGGGTTCGTGGACGATGTTCATTTTCATATGTGACGAGCGCCCCGTGGCGGCTTAGTATGGCGCTTTCAATTGGCTACAAGGCCTGTTCATGTCCATCGAGATCCGTCCTGCGCAACCCAGCGATGCGCCTCAAATCCTTGCCTTCATCACCGAGTTGGCCGATTACGAAAAGGCCCGCCACGAAGTCATCGCCAGTGTGGCGGACATCGAGCGCAGCCTGTTCAGCGAGGGCGCAACGGCCCACGGGTTGATCTGCCTGCGTGATGGCGTGCCGATTGGCTTCGCGGTGTTTTTCTTCAGTTATTCCACTTGGCTGGGCAGCAACTGCCTGTACCTCGAAGACCTGTACATCACGCCTGACCAGCGCGGTGGCGGGGCGGGCAAGACGTTGCTGCGCCATTTGGCGAAAGTTGCCTGTGACAACGATTGCGGGCGCTTCGAATGGAGCGTGCTGGACTGGAACACGCCGGCCATCGAGTTCTACAAATCCCTCGGCGCGCAACCACAGGAAGAGTGGGTGCGCTACCGAATGGACGGCAAGGTGCTACGGGATTTTGCTAACGGCAACTGAGCATTTCATGAGTGCGCGGCGCACGCGTACTCGGCAAACCCCGGGCGCTGCTCAAGGCGTTTGCAGTAGGCGGCCACCGCAGGATAGTCCGGGCGTTCCATGGGCGCCTGGCGCCAGCGGTGCACCGACAAGCCGATGAGCACATCCGCAAGGGAAAACGCCGTACCGGCCACATAGGCGCCGGTGCGGTTCAATTGCTGTTCCAGCAAACCCATCTTCTCGTTCCAGCCTTTGATGCCGGCGGCGATGCGTTGCGGGTCCTGGAAGTCCGGATTCTTGCGTACCAGGGCGTGGAATGCGTAGCCCCATGACGGGTTGAGCTCTGTGGCTTGCCAGTCCATCCACTGCTCGACACGCGCCCGTGCGGCAGGCTCGACAGGCAGCAGGTCGCTGCGCCCATGCTTGCCCACCAGGTAACGGCAAATGGTATTGGACTCCCAGAGCACACCGTTCTCATCAATGATTACCGGCACCTGGGCATTGGGATTCAGGGCGAGGAAATCCGGATCCTGGGTCGAAGAAAAACCAATGCCCCAGTCTTCGCGCTCGTAGGCGATTTCCAGTTCCTGGCAGGTCCACAGCACTTTTCTGACGTTGATCGAGGAAGTGCGGCCGAGGATTTTCAGCTGTTGTCCCATTACTTTTTCCCTGAGTTGTTTGGCGTCCGATCAGAAACGTAGCAGGGTCTTGGGCGGATGGCGATTGGCTTTGTGGTGGATATGAAAAATCCCAATATATGGGAGAGATATTTATATATTGAGATTTTGCTGCGCCCAGGTTTATAGTCCGTTCCACTCACTGCCAAAAAACAGAACAGGTGAAGCGGATGCAGGCGCAATTGATCGCGCTCGATTGGGGGACCACCTCATTACGGGCTTACAAACTCGCAGCCGGTGGCGAGGTGCTCGAGCAGCGCTCGCTGTCATCGGGGATCATGCAGTTGCCTTCCGGGCCGCGAACCGTGGCCGGCCGGGTGTGCATCGACGGTTTCGAACTGGCCTTCGACGAAGCCTGCGGCGACTGGCTCGATGCTCAGCCAGGCTTGCCTGTCATCGCCTGTGGCATGGTCGGCAGTGCTCAAGGCTGGCGTGAAGCGCCTTACTGCGACACACCCGCCAACGTCGCCAATCTCGGACATTCCCTACGAACCGTTCGCAGCCTTCGCGGTGTCGATGTGCACATCGTGCCGGGCGTGATTCAGCGTTCACGCTTGCCCAATGTCATGCGCGGCGAAGAAACCCAAGTGCTCGGCGCCTTGCACAGCCTGCCGGACGAAGCGGTGCTGATCGGCTTGCCCGGCAGTCATTCGAAATGGGTGGAAGTGGCCGATGGCTGCATCGTGCATTTCGACACCTTCATGACCGGCGAGATCTTCGCCGTGCTCAGTGACCACAGCATTCTCGGCCGCACCCAGCAACGGAGTACGACCTTCGATGGCGTGGCCTTTGATCGTGGCGTACAGGTGGCGTTGTCGGTGGATGGCCAGATCGGTCCGTTGTCCACGGTGTTCAGTGCCCGCAGCCTGGGCTTGACCGGCGAACTGGAGGCCAGCGCCCAGGCCGATTACCTCTCGGGCCTGCTGATCGGCCATGAGCTGACGGCGCTGGCCGAGGTGCAGCGTCGGCGACGCGACAGCCTCCACCTGCCGACGGTGGTGCTGATCGGCAACTCCCAACTCTGTGTCCGTTATCAACGGGCCCTCGACGCCTGCGGCTTCGCCCGGGTGGTCCTGGCCGAACAGGCCACCGAACGCGGTTTGTGGCAACTGGCCGTGGCGGCCGGGTTGCTCGATTCCACCGCCCCCTGAACCTGACTGGAGGTCTGACATGCTCACACAAGCACTGGCGCACAACGGGCTGATCGCGATCCTGCGTGGTCTGCGTCCCGAAGAGGCGGCGGCCATCGGCGAAGTCCTGTACAGCGCCGGATTTCGCGTCATCGAAGTACCGCTCAATTCCCCCGAACCGTACGAAAGCATCCGCATCCTGCGCAGTACCTTGCCCGCCGATTGCCTGATCGGTGCCGGTACCGTGCTCACGCCGGAACAGGTCGAGCAGGTGAAAGCCGCTGGCGGCCAAGTGATCGTCATGCCCCACAGCGATCCGAAGGTGCTGCGTGCGGCGAAAGCGGCGGGCTTGTACCTGTCGCCAGGCGTCGCCACGCCCACCGAAGCCTTTGCCGCGCTGGCCGAAGGCGCCCATGTACTGAAGATGTTCCCCGCCGAGCAAATGGGCCCGGCGGTGGTCAAGGCCTGGCTCGCGGTGCTGCCGGCCGGGACCGTGCTGGTGCCGGTGGGCGGGATTACCCCGGACAACATGGCGGTGTTCGTCGAAGCCGGCGTCAAGGGTTTCGGCCTTGGTTCCGGGCTGTTCAAGCCGGGCCTGACAGCGGATGAAGTGGCGGTGCGCGCCAAGGCCTACGTGGCCGCATGGAACGCCTTGAACTGAAGACTTTTCCAGCGCCCCGTGCGCTGCATCTGACAAGAGAGACAACAAGATGAAAATCACCAAGCTGACCACGTTTATCGTTCCGCCGCGCTGGTGCTTCCTCAAGGTCGAGACCGACGAGGGCGTGACCGGTTGGGGCGAGCCCGTGGTCGAAGGCCGTGCCCACACGGTGGCGGCGGCTGTCGAGGAATTGTCCGACTACCTGATCGGCAAAGACCCACGCAACATCGAAGACATCTGGACCGTGCTCTATCGTGGCGGCTTCTACCGCGGCGGGGCCATTCACATGAGCGCCCTGGCCGGCATCGACCAGGCGCTGTGGGACATCAAGGGCAAGGCCCTGGGCGTGTCGGTCAGCGACCTGCTGGGCGGCCAGGTGCGCGACAAGATCCGTGTGTATTCGTGGATCGGCGGCGACCGGCCGGCCGACACCGCTCGCGCGGCGAAAGAAGCCGTGGCGCGGGGCTTCACCGCTGTGAAGATGAACGGCACCGAAGAGCTGCAGTTTCTCGACACCTTTGAAAAAGTCGACCTGGCCCTGGCCAACGTCGCGGCGGTGCGGGACGCGGTGGGGCCGAACGTCGGCATTGGCGTGGACTTCCACGGCCGGGTGCACAAGCCGATGGCCAAGGTACTGATGAAGGAACTCGATCCCTACAAGCTGATGTTCATCGAAGAGCCGGTGCTCAGCGAAAACTACGAAGCCCTCAAGGAGTTGGCGCCGCTGACCAGCACCCCGATCGCTCTGGGCGAGCGCTTGTTCTCGCGCTGGGACTTCAAACGTGTACTCAGCGAAGGCTACGTGGACATCATTCAGCCGGATGCATCCCACGCCGGGGGTATCACCGAGACCCGCAAGATCGCCAACATGGCCGAGGCCTATGACGTGGCGCTGGCGCTGCACTGCCCGCTGGGCCCGATCGCCCTGGCGGCGTGCCTGCAACTGGACGCGGTCTGCTACAACGCCTTCATCCAGGAACAGAGCCTGGGCATCCACTACAACGAGAGCAACGACCTGCTGGATTACATCAAGGATCCGCAGGTGTTCGACTACGACAAGGGCTTTGTGAAGATCCCGAACGGCCCGGGCCTGGGCATTGAGATCAACGAGGAATACGTCATCGAACGCGCGGCCATCGGCCACCGCTGGCGCAACCCGATCTGGCGCCATGCCGATGGCAGTTTTGCCGAGTGGTGAGTCACGCCTGATCACTCTGATAGGAATCCTTTCAGGAGCAAAAGACTCCTGTGGAGCAAGGGGTTCTGTGGGAGCAAGGCTTGCCCGCGATGAAGTCGATGCGTTTTCCAGGCAGACCGGGTCATCGTTCATCGCGGGCAAGCCTTGCTCCCACAGGGTCTTGCTCAATCCTTGCCGTATTCGACAAACATAAAAAGAGGCACCTCACATGCAAGCGCACACCCTGAGCGCGCAGGCGTCGTTGGTGACGCCCAGCCGCAAGCGTTTTTTCATCATGGTCCTGCTGTTCATCACCGTGGTGATCAATTACCTGGACCGCAGCAACCTCTCGATCGCCGCTCCCGCACTGACCAGCGACCTGGGCATCGATCCGATCCACGTCGGGCTGATTTTCTCGGCGTTCGGCTGGACCTACGCCGCCATGCAGATACCCGGTGGCTGGCTGGTGGATCGGGTGCCGCCGCGGATTCTGTATAGCGTGGCGTTGCTGTTGTGGTCGGTGGCCACGGTAATGCTGGGCTTTGCCGCCAGTTTCATCGCGCTGTTCGTACTGCGCATGGCGGTCGGTGCCCTGGAAGCGCCGGCTTATCCGATCAACAGCCGCGTGGTCACCACCTGGTTTCCTGAGCGCGAGCGGGCCACGGCCATCGGTTTCTATACCTCCGGGCAGTTTGTCGGGTTGGCCTTCCTGACCCCGGTATTGGCCTGGCTGCAACACGCCTTCGGTTGGCACATGGTGTTTGTCGCCACGGGCGCGGTGGGCATTATCTGGGCGGCGATCTGGTACGCGGTGTATCGCGAACCGCGGGATTTCAAAGGTGCCAACGCCGCCGAAATCGAACTGATCCGCGAAGGCGGCGGGCTGGTGGATATCCAGGCCGATACCGCCAAGGTCAAGGCCAAATTCAGCTGGACCGACCTGGGGATTGTCCTGACCCAACGCAAGTTGTGGGGCATTTACCTGGGGCAGTTCTGCCTCAACTCCACGCTGTGGTTTTTCCTGACCTGGTTCCCGACCTACCTGGTGAAATATCGCGGCATGGACTTCATCAAGTCCGGCCTACTGGCGTCCCTGCCATTTCTCGCGGCGTTTGTCGGCGTGCTGTGCTCCGGGTTCTTCTCCGACTGGCTGATTCGCCGCGGCGCCACCGTGGGGTTTGCACGCAAGCTGCCGATCATTGGCGGGTTGCTGATCTCGACCTCGATCATCGGCGCCAACTTCGTCGAGTCGACGCCGCTGGTGATTGCCTTCCTGGCCTTGGCGTTCTTCGGCAATGGCCTGGCGTCGATCACCTGGTCGCTGGTCTCCACACTGGCGCCGGCGCGACTGCTCGGGTTGACCGGTGGGGTGTTCAACTTCATCGGCAACCTGGCGGCCATCGCCACGCCGATCGTCATTGGCTTTCTCGCCAGCGGCGATTCGTTTGCCCCGGCCATCACCTATATCTCTGTCCTGGCACTGGCTGGCGCGCTGTCCTACATCCTGCTGGTCGGGAAGGTCGAGCGCATCGAGTTGTAGTCCGACGGGGCGGGCGACCATAATGCCGCCCGTTCCCCGCTCACTGTTGAAGGCCGGCTATGCAGCAAGACGATCCAAAAATCACCAAGGACGCCGCACCTACGGGCACGCAGACATTGTTGCGTGGCCTGGGGGTGGTCCAGGCGGTCGCCAGCGGCGCCCGTGACTTGAAGGAAATCGCCCGGCTGATCGGCACCACCCGCAGCACCACCCATCGCCTGGCCAGTTGCCTGGTGGATGAGCGTTACCTGCGCGTGGTGCCGCAAGTGGGCTACCTGCTGGGGCCGAAATTGATCGAGCTGGGTTTTCAGGCCCGGGAAGAGTTGCCACTGGTGAGCCTGGCGGGGCCTTACCTGGACGAGCTGTCGGCGCTTACCGGGGACACCGTTCACTTGGCGATTCGCGAAGGTGACGAAGTCTTGTACCTGCTGAAGAATCCGGGGCGCAACGGCCCGGAAATGCGCTCGCGCGTAGGCCATCGGATGCCGTTGGCGCGCACTGGGATCGGCAAGGCGCTGATGCTCGATGACTCGCAGGAACAATGGAAGCGGCTGTATGAAATCAGCCTGCCAGCCGGTGGGAAGAATCAATTCTGGCCCCTGCATCAGGAGCAATCCTGGGAACAGTTCCAGCAACGGATGGTGGAGTATGTGGCGGGGGGCTATGCCTTCGACCTGGAAGACAACGAACCGTCGATTCGCTGTGTGGCGGCGCCGATCCGTGACGCCGGCAAGCGCATTGTTGCCGGCATCAGCATCGCCAGCACCGTGCCGTACATGCCGCTGGAAAAAATGGCCGAGCTGATTCCCCTGGTCAAAGGGGTCACAGCCCGGTTGTCGGCGGAACTGGGCGCCAAGGTTTGACGAACGTCAGGCCTTGAGCGTGGCCATGTCGATGACAAAGCGGTATTTCACATCCCCGGCGATCATGCGGCTGTAGGCCTCGTTGATCTGGCGGATGTCGAGCATTTCAATGTCGCAGCTGATGTTGTGTTCGGCGCAGAAATCCAGCACTTCCTGGGTTTCGGCGATACCGCCAATCAACGAACCGGCCAGGACCCGACGGCCCATGATCAATTTTGCCGCGTGTACCGGCGGATCGATCGGCTCGACCAGACCTACCAGGATGTGCACTCCGTCGAAACGCAGCGTGTCGAGGTAGGGATTGAGGTCGTGCTGTACCGGAATGGTGTCCAGCAGGAAGTGGAATCGTCCGGCTGCTGCGGCCATCTGTTCGGCGTCGGTGGATACGATCACATGGTCCGCGCCCTGGCGACGGGCTTCTTCGGCCTTGCTCGCCGAGCGGGTGAACAACGTGACTTCTGCGCCCAAGGCCTTGGCGAACTTGATGCCCATGTGGCCCAGGCCGCCCATGCCCAGCACGCCAACCTTGTCGCCAGCCTTCACGCCATAGTGCTTGAGGGGCGAGTAGGTGGTGATGCCTGCGCAGAGAAGTGGTGCGGCGCTGGCCGGGTCGAGTGCTGCCGGAATGCGCAGCACAAAGTGTTCGTTGACCACGATGCTGTTGGAATAACCGCCCATGGTGTGGCCGCCGCTCACACGGTCCGGGCTGGCGTAGGTCTGGGTCATGCCTTCGAAACAGTATTGCTCCAAGTCAGCGCGGCAGGCTTCGCACTCGCGGCAGGAGTCGACCATGCAGCCTACGCCCACCAGGTCGCCAACCTTGTAGCGGGTGACGTCCGCGCCGACGGCGGTGACTTTGCCGATGATTTCGTGGCCGGGCATCAGCGGGTAAACGGCGATGCCCCATTCGTTGCGGGCCTGGTGGATGTCGGAATGGCAGACGCCGCAGTAGAGAATGTCGATCGCCACATCGTCGGCTCGCGGGCTGCGACGCTCGAATTTCATGGGGGCGAGGGGAGTGGTGGCCGACTGGGCGGCATATCCGATGGCTGTGTACATGATGGACCTCGCTAAGCAATGAACGTTGAGGGTTTCATTCTGGGAGTCCCGGCGACAGGTGGCGATGGCGATTCCTCCGCCTGTCATGCCTAATCCTCCGGTCTTGGCCAGGATCTGATCCTATGTGACGCCAGACCTGCGATGATGGTTTCATCCCTTTTTTCGTGAAGTTTTCGCCCATGTTGTTGACCCGCCATCTCGATGCCAACGCTACGCTGGTTTCATTGATAGAACCCTTGGCGACCCGCGACGGTTTCGTCCCGACGCCACTGCCCGGCGTACATGCGCTTCGGGCCAGCCAGGACGTCGCCCGTGGCCCGCAGCTCTACGAGCCGAGTCTGGTGATCATCGCCCAGGGCAGCAAACTGGCGTACCTGGGACCGCGCACACTGGAATATGGCGCCGGGCACTATCTGATCCAGGCCTTGCCGGTGCCGTTCGAGTGCGAAACCTACGCCATGCCCAATGCTCCGCTGTTTGGGGTTTCCGTTGCGATCGATCGGGCGATGCTGGGGGAGTTGGTACTGGCCATGGGGCTGGTGCCGGGGCGGAACCTGGCGCCCCAGACGCCGGAATCAATGACCTGCGCAGTGCTCGATGACGCCATGCGTGGGTGTGTCGAACGCTTGTTGCGTTGCTTGCACGACCCACTGGAATGCCAGGTCATGGGCCAGGCGCGGCTGCGGGAGTTGTTGTTCGTCGCGTTGCGCGGGCCCCAGGCCGATGTGCTGCGGGCGCTGGTGGAGCAGCAAGGCCAATTCGCCCGGATTGCCGCGGCCCTGGGCCATTTGCATGCGCACTTCACCGAGCCGCTGAACGTCGAGACCTTGGCCAGTTGCGCGAACATGAGCGCCTCGACCTTTCATGAGCATTTCAAGCGCAGCACCTTGCTGTCGCCAGTGCAGTACCTCAAGCGCTTGCGCCTGCTCAAGGCCCAGCGGCTGCTGCTCACCGAGGGCATGGGCGTGGCCCAGGTCGCGCACCAGGTGGGGTATCAGAGCTCGTCGCAGTTCAGTCGGGAGTACAAGCGCTACTTCGAGCGCAACCCTGGGGAAGAGCGCGCCGCTTGATCCACTGATATCACCCCCTGTGGGAGCGAGCTGTGGTACTGCTTGGATGGCAGGCAACAAAAAGGCCCCCATTACGGGAGCCTTGATGTTCAGCGCAATGGCTTACATGTTCGGGTAAGTCGGTCCGCCAGCGCCTTCCGGCGACACCCAAGTGATGTTCTGCGAAGGGTCCTTGATGTCACAGGTCTTGCAGTGCACGCAGTTCTGGGCGTTGATCTGGAAGCGTTTCTCGCCGTCTTCCTTGGTCACCACTTCGTACACGCCGGCCGGGCAGTAGCGCTGGGCCGGTTCGTCGTACAACGGCAGGTTCTTGCTGATCGGGATGCTCGGGTCGGTCAGCTTCAGGTGGCAGGGCTGTTCTTCTTCGTGGTTGGTACCGGAGATGAACACCGAGCTGAGTTTGTCGAAGCTGATCTTGCCGTCCGGTTTCGGGTAGTCGATTTTCTTGCAATCGGCTGCCAGCTTGAGGCAGGCGTAGTCGGGCTTGGTGTCGTGCAGGGTGAACGGCATTTTGCCGCCAAGGATATTCTGGTCGAACCAGTTGAAGCCGCCACCGATGATCGCGCCGTATTTGTGGATCGCTGCACCGAAGTTGCGGCTGGCGAACAGCTCTTCATACAGCCAACTGCTCTTGAAGCTGTCGACGTAGGCGGTCAGTTCATCACCGCCTTCGGACTCGGCGAACAGGCGATCGGCCACGGCGTCGGCGGCAAGCATGCCGGACTTCATGGCGGTGTGGCTGCCCTTGATCTTGGCGAAGTTCAGGGTGCCGAGGTCGCAACCGATCAGCGCGCCGCCCTTGAAGACCATTTTCGGCAGCGAGTTCAGGCCGCCCTTGCAGATGGCACGGGCGCCATAGCTGACACGCTTGCCACCTTCCAGGTACTGCTTGAGCACCGGGTGATGCTTGAGGCGCTGGAACTCGTCGAACGGCGACAGGAAAGTGTTGCTGTAGGACAGGTCGACGATCAGGCCGACCACCACCTGATTGTTTTCCAGGTGATAGAGGAAGGAACCGCCGGTGTTCTCGGTGCCCATGATGTCCAGCGGCCAGCCGGCGGTGTGCACCACCAGGCCAGGTTGATGCTTGGCCGGGTCGATTTCCCAGATTTCCTTCAGGCCGATGCCGTAGTGCTGGGCGTCGGCCTCGCTGTCCAGGTTGAAGCGCTTGATCAGTTGCTTGCCGATGTGGCCGCGGCAGCCTTCGGCGAACAGCGTGTATTTGCCACGCAGTTCCATGCCAGGGGTGTACAGGCCTTCCTTCGGATTGCCTTCGCGGTCGACGCCCAGGTCGCCGGTGATGATCCCGCGCACCACGCCGTTCTCGTCGAACAGCGCTTCCTGGGCGGCGAAACCCGGGTAGATTTCCACGCCCAGGTTCTCGGCCTGCTGGGCCAGCCAGCGGCACAGGTTGCCCAGGGAAATAATATAGTTGCCTTCGTTGTGCATGGTCTTGGGCACAAAGAAGTCAGGGATTTTGCTCGCGGCCTCGGCGTTTCTCAGGACATAAATGTCATCACGCACGACGGGCGTGTTCAACGGGGCGCCGAGTTCTTTCCAGTCCGGGAACAGTTCGTTCAGGGCGCGGGGCTCGAACACCGCACCGGAGAGGATGTGCGCACCGACCTCGGAGCCTTTTTCGACCACGCAGACGCTGATTTCCTTACCGGCTTCGGCGGCCTTCTGTTTCAGTCGGCAAGCGGCAGACAGGCCAGCGGGGCCGGCACCGACGATGACCACGTCGAATTCCATGTATTCGCGTTCCACAGGGCTATCTCCTACTCAAGGCTCACAGTTTTTTCTAATTGGAGGTTTGGCGTTGCATCCGTTGTTTCCTTCGCGAAAAGCGACGAAAGCGACAATGGATGAAACGCGTGTCTCTCTTAAGCGGCGCATTATATCTACACCACTCTCAGGGTCCAATACAAACGTTTGTTTGAAATTGCCGCAGCCCAGATAAATCACTGACGTACGGCTTATGACTGACCATTTTGCCGTATTGACCGGAATAGGCGTTCCGGTCAAGATACGGGCGGTTTTGCGCTCGCCGTAGGCTGACTGTTGGTTTCAAGAGCACCTCTAAAGACAGGGCGAAGGCAGCACAAAGTGACGCATTGCGTGGTTCTGACGCGCAGTTTACACGCCGCGATTATGAATGACTCATCGGTCATCACTGACGAATGGTCTTCACTCCCGTGAGCTGGGTCATGTGTGGTTCATGCCGGCGTTTTTAGAGGTGCCCTTGCGCCCATGAGCATCAACCGCCAGGTTCGCCTAGGCGACTTTTTTTCACCGGAGAGTAACGAGGAATCCATGAAGGTTCTTGTAGCTGTCAAACGAGTGGTCGACTATAACGTCAAGGTTCGCGTCAAGGCGGACAACTCCGGCGTCGACCTCGCCAACGTCAAGATGTCGATGAACCCTTTCTGCGAAATCGCCGTAGAAGAAGCCGTACGCCTGAAGGAAAAAGGCGTGGCGACTGAGATCGTCGTCGTCTCCATCGGCCCGACCACCGCCCAGGAACAACTGCGCACCGCGCTGGCACTGGGTGCCGATCGCGCCATCCTCGTCGAATCCGCCGAAGAGCTGACCTCCCTGGCCGTGGCCAAGCTGCTCAAGGCCGTTGTCGACAAGGAACAGCCATCGCTGGTGATCCTCGGCAAGCAGGCCATCGACAGCGACAACAACCAGACCGGCCAGATGCTCGCTGCATTGAGCGGCTACGGTCAGGGCACCTTCGCGTCCAAGGTCGAAGTGTCCGGCGACAGCGTTGCCGTGACCCGCGAGATCGACGGCGGCGCGCAGACCGTTTCCCTGAAACTGCCGGCCATCGTCACCACCGACCTGCGTTTGAACGAGCCGCGCTATGCGTCTCTGCCAAACATCATGAAAGCCAAGAAGAAGCCGCTTGAAGTGCTGACGCCTGACGCTTTGGGCGTTTCCACCGCCTCCACCAACAAGACCCTCAAGGTCGAAGCGCCAGCTGCACGCAGCGCGGGCATCAAGGTCAAGTCGGTGGCTGAACTGGTCGAGAAACTGAAAAACGAAGCGAAGGTGATCTGATCATGACTATCCTCGTAATCGCCGAACACGATAACAAGGCGCTGGCTCCAGCCACGCTGAACACCGTTGCTGCTGCCGCTAAAATCGGTGGCGATATTCACGTGCTGGTAGCGGGTCAGGGCGCTGGCGCCGTGGCTGAAGCCGCTGCGAAAATCGCTGGCGTGGCCAAAGTGCTGTCGGCTGACAACGCTGCCTACGCACACCAACTGCCGGAAAACGTTGCGCCGCTGGTAGCCGAGCTGGGCAAGGGCTACAGCCACATCCTGGCTGCCGCTACCTCCAACGGCAAGAACATCCTGCCACGCGTGGCCGCTGCACTGGACGTCGACCAGATCTCCGAGATCATCTCGGTAGAAAGCGCCGACACCTTCAAGCGTCCGATCTACGCCGGCAACGCCATTGCCACCGTGCAATCGACCGCTGCGGTCAAGGTCATCACCGTCCGCGCCACCGGTTTCGACCCGGTTGCCGCCGAAGGTGGCTCGGCTGCCGTTGAAGCCGTAGGCGCTGCCCACGACGCCGGCATCTCCAGCTTCGTCAACGAAGAACTGGCCAAGTCCGATCGTCCTGAACTGACCGCTGCCAAGATCGTCGTTTCCGGCGGCCGCGGCATGCAGAACGGTGACAACTTCAAGCACCTGTACGCCCTGGCCGACAAGCTCGGTGCCGCCGTCGGTGCTTCCCGCGCCGCGGTCGACGCCGGTTTCGTGCCCAACGACATGCAGGTCGGCCAGACCGGCAAGATCGTTGCGCCACAGCTGTATATCGCCGTCGGTATCTCCGGCGCGATCCAGCACTTGGCCGGCATGAAAGACTCCAAGGTGATCGTTGCGATCAACAAGGACGAAGAAGCGCCGATCTTCCAAGTGGCCGACTACGGCCTGGTGGCGGACTTGTTCGAAGCCATCCCTGAGTTGGAGAAGCTGGTCTAATCCGGCGTCTTCACTTATAAAGAGCCCGGCCCTTTGGCCGGGCTTTTTATTTCCGCATCAGAGGAGCGTATTGCCATGGATCTGCGTCGTTTGGCCGGCTGGCCGTTGCTGTGGACGTTGGCGCTCGTGCCAGGCCTGTCTGTCGCCGCCGGCAAATGTGAACGACTGATCGCCACCGGCAGCCCGGATGCACCACCCTATCTCTGGCAGGACCCTCAGGACCCCAAGCACTTGATTGGCGCCGGCGCCGACCTGCTGGCGCAGGTCGGGCAAGAACTGGGGATCAAGATCGAACTGCTGTATGCCGGCAAGCGCGCCCAGGCGTTGGACGAAGTGCGCAGTGGACGCATGGACCTGCTCACCGACGCGCCACTGACCGTTACCGGGCTTGAAGTGCTGGATTACGTTCATCCGCCCTTGCTCGAAAACGATTACCTGGTCTGGACCCGCAAGGATTCGACGCTGGTCATCGACCAGCCCGCAGACCTTCACGGTCATCCCGGGGCTTTGTCAGAAAAGGCCCGCATGACCCAGGAATTCGGCGTCTTTGCCGAGCGGCAATTGTCCCTGGTACGCACGCCCAACCTGACCCAGGCCTTTCAGAAACTGCTGCTGGGCGAGGTGGAATATGTCCTGGCGGGGCGCTACGCGGGCCTGGCAATGGCGCAGACACTGGGGATGGCCAATGACCTGCAAGCCGCACCGCAACCGGTGGACAAACCCGGGCTGTTCCTCGCGATTTCCCATAACTCCGCCTGCAATGACCCATGGTTACGCGGACAGCTGGCGCAAAAGATGACAGAATTGGCCGCGTCCGGCCTGGCGGAGGCTGTGTTGCAACGCAATCTCGAGCGGTGGAATACACAGTTGCAGCCATCTGTCAGCGCCCCAAAACAGTAGGGAACATTAGTGACTATTCGACCTCTTTTCGCTGCCCTGGCCGTTCTGGCTCTGGCGGGTTGCGCAGCCGATCCGGCGCCGAATGAACAGATCCGCCTGACTGAACAGGCACTGGAGCAAGCCCGGGCCGTTGGCGCTACTGCCGATGAAGTGCCCGAATTGAAACTGGCTGAAGAAAAATTCGCCCGCGCCAAATCCAACATGGCCGACGAATCCTACAAGAAGGCGCGCATGCGGGCCGAACAGGCCGAACTCGACGCCCGCCTGGCCGAAGCGAAGGTGCTGACCCTCAAGAGCCAGGAGCAACTGAACGTGCTCGACACCCGCATCAAGCGCTTGCGCAAACAATTGAGGGAGGATGCCCAATGAAGCACTCCCACGTATTGGGTGGCCTGGTGCTCGCCGGCCTGGCGAGCTTGTATGGCTGCGCCGGCCAGCGCAGCGAAGCGGCGCTCGAGCAGGCCAGCACCGACTTCCAGAAGGTCAAGGAAGACGCCAACGTATTGCGTGCCGCACCCCGGGACGTGATCCGCGCTGGCGAATCCCTGGCCCGTGCCGATCGTTTGTCCAGCTACTGGGGCAGCGGTGAGGATGTGCAGCATTACGCCTACCTGAGCCAGCGCTACAGTGCGATTGCCCGGGAGCACAGCAACCAGGTGCTCAACGAAGAGCGTGCCGCCAAGCTCGAACTGGAACGCCAGCGCCTGCAATTGGCCCTGCGTGAATCCAAGTTGCTGAGCGTGCAGCAGCAGGGCAAATGGCTTGAAGAACAGATCATGGCGATGGCGACCACACAAACCGATCGCGGTCTGGTGATGACCCTGGGTGACGTGCTGTTCGACACCGGCGAAGCGGAACTGAAGAACTCGGCCAACCGGGTCGTGCTCAAAATCGTGCAGTTCCTGCAGCTCAACCCCAAGCGCGTGGTCCGTATCGAGGGGTACACCGACAGCACCGGCGGCAAGCAGGAAAACCTCAAGTTGTCTCGCGACCGCGCGCAAGCGGTGGCGGATGTGCTGGTGGATCTGGGGGTAGACGAAAAGCGTATCCAGGTTGAAGGCTACGGTGACCAATACCCGGTGGACGTCAACGCCTCCGAGCGTGGCCGGGCACAGAACCGTCGCGTTGAAATTGTGTTCTCCGACGAAAAAGGCCAGCTCGGCGCCGCCCGCTAAGGGCTGCGTCACTGGAAAACCCGGCCCCTGTAAAAGGCGCCGGGTTTTTTTGGCCCTGCAATCGATGCACGATGGGTACAGTTAGAGCTGTCACTCCACTGTACTGTCGAGTAATCTGGCAACTGTCCCAGTACACTTCTAAACTGTTCCGGTATCGTTTCCGACAAGAATAAAATGCCCGTGAAATCGAGTGCTGCGTCATGACCAACCTTCTGCTCTATCAACGTATTGCTCAACAGCTGGCTGAAGACATCCGGCGCGGTGTGTATCAGCCCGGTGAGCGCGTACCGTCGGTGCGCAAGATGAGCTCGCAGCTCAACGTCAGCCATGCCACGGTGCTGCAGGCCTACGCCAACCTTGAAGACCAGGGGCTGATTCGCGCGCGGCCGCAGTCGGGCTACTACGTGCACCAGACGCCGGCCCTGACGGCACCGACGCCGGACATTGCCCGGGTTGAGCGTCCGGGGCTGGTGACACGCAGCAGTATCATCCAGCAAATATTGGTCGAGTCGCGCCGCGAAGGGGTGTTTCCCCTGGGGGCTGCGGTGCCGAGCGTCGACTATCTGCCTGTCCGGGCTCTGCATCAGCAGTTGGCCAAGGTCACGCGCTTCCACAGCCCGCGGGCGTTCAGCTACATGTTCAGCCCGGGGTTCGAGCCGTTGCGTCGCCAAGTGGCGATTCGCATGCGCGATGCCGGCGTCGTGGTGGACCCTTCCGAGGTGGTGATCACCCACGGCTGCGTCGATGCGCTGCAGATGTCCTTGCGGGTGCTGACGCGGCCGGGGGATTTGATCGCCGCCGAGTCGCCGACCTATTACGGCTTGCTGCAACTGGCGGATCTGTTGGGCCTCAAGGTTATCGAGATCCCCAGCGACCCGGTCACTGGCATGAGTCTGGAGGCCTTGCAGCTGGCGGCCAACCAGTGGTCGATCAAGGCGCTGGTGCTGACCACGCGCCTGAGCAATCCTCTCGGCGGCACCATGCCGGAAGAGCGGCAAAAGCAACTGCTGCGCCTGGCGTCGGACTTCGACATCCAGATCGTCGAGGACGATATCTATGGCGAGTTGATGTTCGAGCAGGGGCGCACCAAGGCCCTCAAGGCCTACGACCGGCTGGACCGGGTCATCTACTGTTCGAGTTTTTCCAAGACGTTGTCGCCGGGTGTGCGCATCGGCTGGATGATCGCGGGGAAATTCCAACAGGAAATCCAGCGGCTCCAGACCTTCAGCACGCACTCGGCGTGCAGCGTCACGCAGATGGGCATTGCCGCGTACCTGGAAAACGGCGGCTATGACCGGCACTTGCGCTATATCCGCCAGGAATACCGCAAGAACCTCAGCGCCTTTCAGCTGGCGGTGCAGCAGTACTTCCCCGAAGGCACGCAGATGAGCCGTCCCACTGGAGGCTTCATCCTGTGGGTCAGCCTGCCGGGGCGGGTCAATACCCAGGAGTTGCATGTGCGGGCGTTGCAACAGGGCATCAGTATCGCGCCAGGGCTGATTTTCAGTAATACCGAGCAGTTCAACCACTGCATTCGCTTGAACTGCGGCATACCCTGGAACCGGGAGGCGGAGCGGGCCTTGATGACGCTGGGGCTGTTGGCCACTCAATTGTGCCAGGAGACGGCCAACGGATTTCTTTAGATATCAGCGACTTGGCTCGATGTGCTTGTCAGCGCCTCATTATCAGGCGAGCATGGGGGTCTCTGCCGTCAATGCTGTTGTATTTATGAAAGCCATTGTTCCTGCTGCCTGGGTTTTGATCGGTCTGTTGAGCGTCTTCCACATGGGAGGCGTCGTCGCGGCAGCGCCAGCGCAGGAAAAACCGGCTGCCAGTGCCACGAAGGATGCGCCGAAAAAAAACACAGCGGCCAAGAAGCCTTCCGCCAAGAAAGTGGCACCCGCGAAGAAAAAACGCGCCCCCATCGCCTCCAAGAGCAAATCCGCCCACGAGGTCGCCAAGACCCCATTGCCGCCGGCCAAGCTGGATTTGAGCTTGCCCCATGAGATGGTCGATAAACTGCAACCACCGGGTAAGGTGGTACAGTCCAGGCGTGAGCCGCTCTTGCCGTCGATGTTCGGTGAGAAACCCGGTCCCTTTCAGCTCAATGGCCGTTTGTTGAGCAATGAAATGCAGCTGCCACTGCGCAGCCCGGAGCGCCACGAGGTGGAAGGCGCGGCGCTGGACTTCGAATTCAAGCAATAAACCTTCGGCAGGCCTGCGGTTCGTCGCTGACCATTCGGTCATCTCGCCGTGGGCAAAAAAACACGCAGACGGTAATTTAAAACGAGTGTTTTAGCCGTTACTCTGTGTTCTGTTACTAACCATTACTGTCGTGAGGATGTTGTCGTCATGAAATGCCGTGAAGGCTGTGGCGCCTGTTGCATCGCCCCTTCCATCAGCTCACCTATCCCTGGCATGCCCCAAGGCAAACCGGCGGGAGAACGTTGCGCGCAATTGTCGGTCGATAACCTGTGCCGGATCTTCGGCCAGCCGGAGCGTCCGGCAGTGTGCTCGGCGTTCGAAGCCGACATCGAGGTTTGCGGCAGCAGCAGTGAAGAGGCCATCCGACTGATCGGTTGGTGGGAGCAAATCACGGCAGCGTAATGAGTCAATGAACGGATCCTAACTGAACGAACTTGGACAATAAGGAAAAGAACTATGGGTTCGCTGCATCGTATGGCTGTGTTGTGTGGGTTGACCGTGTTGCTGGCAGCGGCCACCGCTCAGGCAGAGGACTGGCAGGTTGCCAAGGAGAAGGACGGTATCAAGGTTTCCCTCAGTGAGGTGACGGGCTCCAAATACAAGGCCTACCGTGGCGTGACGGTGATGAAAACCACCATGGCCAAGCTGCGGGCCCTGCAGGAAGACGTTCCCGGTGCCTGCGCTTGGATTCATGAATGCAAGAGCCAGAAACTGCTCAAGCACGAAGGCAATCAGAGCTGGACCTACACCCAGTTCAACACGCCATGGCCGGTGACGTCCCGGGACTCGGTGCTTGAAGTTACCACCGAAGAGGGCGCTGATGGCAGCCTGACCCGCAAGCTCAAGGGCGTGCCGAAATACCTGCCTGAAGAGCAAGGTTTCGTGCGGGTGACCCAGGTCGACGGCTTCTGGAAGTTCACGCCAAAGGGCGCTGACCAGATCGAAGTGACCTACCAGGTCCATACCGAACCAGGGGGTGACGTGCCGTCCTGGCTGGCGAACAAGTTCGTGGTGGATGCGCCGTTCAACACCTTGAAAGCCCTGAAGGAACGCGCCGAAAACTGATCGGCCACGGCTGCACTGCAAGAGACCGCCCCGGAGGCGGTCTTTTCATGTGTGCCGTCCAGACGCCCGGCGGAACGATTGTCCGGCCCTCAATGTCGAGATAGAGGTAAGCCAGGCCCTGAATTGATCAAGGAGACACCGATGCAAAAGTGGGAAATCACTTTCGTGGATGATCATGGCGAAGCCATCGCCGAGCAGTTCGACTACGAGCAGGAGCCTACGATGGAGCAGGCTGCACAACTGATTCGCGAAAAATTGCTGCCCGTGCCCGCCCAACTGGACCTCAACGACCTGGAAGGTCGCACCGAAGATCCCACCGTCAAGAACCTCAAGTCCCAGCACAGCATTGAAATCATCAGCATTACACCGATTTCATGAAACGGTGCCTGGTCTCGCTTGGCAGCGGCTGCCACTTGCGGCTACTCTGCAATTGAGATCAGCGAAAGGATCGCGAAGGTCCGGTCTTGTCAGCTACATGCTTGTGTCCCGACGGCCATTTGATGCCGTACCGCTTGCAGCCTGAGGGCTTCACGCACGGGAAGACGGAAAGTCTATCCATTGGTTTCAGGAGGACGTTTCATGAGCACAGCCTATCAAGAAGACATCAGCACCAGCGTGTTGCGCCGCATGAAAGAAGGCGGTTTCGATTTTTCCCGATTCCATCCCATTGAGTTCTACGCCATTTTCCCGGACGAGGAGCGGGCGCGCAGGGCGGCAGGTCATTTTCGGGGAGAATCGTTGAACGCGCAGATCAGTGCACGGGACGATGGGGCTTGGTCGTTGGAACTGAGCCGGGTGATGTACGCCACCTACGATGACATTGGCGACTTCGAGCAAGACTTTGAGGCAGTCGTCGAACCCTTGGGTGGTGTGATCGAGGGCTGGGGTGTCAAGCAAGAGATCCGGCGCCTGCAGGCCTGACAGTTACTCACCGCAACCACAGCAACGGCTGACCTTTGTGTCGGCCGTTTTCATGTCTGTGAGCTAACCGAACATTGAACATTACTGTGGGAGCCAAGCTTGCTCGCGATGGCGGCGGCACATTCAACATCGATGCGGGGCTGACCCACTGCCCTCGCGAGCAAGCTTGGCTCCCACAGGGATTTGTGGCGGACGCCGAATAGGCGAGCATGTCCCCCGGCAACACCACAAGCGCCAGGTTTTGTACCTAACTGTATCCAGATCAAGCCGCGTCGTTTTTCCGTGACTATGCTCAGCAGAGCGACGCCCCTGCGTCGCAATGAAGCGGGGGACAGCGGGGTGGGGGCATTTGTTGCACTAGAAAAGTGCGCGGCCTGTCAGAGGAGAATCCAACCCGTTGATCATAAAGCGTTTATGCCGATGGCACGGGGCTTGCGAAGCCTTGCTGCCAGGGTGACAAGGAGTACGGCATGATCCGCAGCGGTTTTGATGAAATGTACGATGCCAACGGCCAGGTCCGCCCGCATTACCAGGCGTTTGCCCGCTGGCTGGCTGAAACGCCTGATGAGCTGCTGGCGCAACGCAGGCGCGAAGCCGACCTGTTGTTTCATCGTGCTGGCATTACGTTCACGCTCTACGGCGACGAGCAGGGGACAGAGCGCCTGATCCCTTTCGACACGATCCCGCGCAGCATCCCGGCCAGTGAATGGCGGGTGGTCGAACGTGGCTGCATCCAGCGGGTCAAGGCGCTGAACATGTTCCTGGCCGATCTCTACCACGAACAACGGATCATCCGGGCCGGGATCATTCCCGCCGAACAGGTGCTGGCCAACGAGCAGTACCAACTGGCGATGCAAGGGCTGGATCTGCACCGTGACATCTACGCGCACATTTGCGGTGTCGACCTGGTGCGCGACGGTGACGGCACGTACTACGTGCTCGAAGACAATCTTCGTACGCCCAGCGGCGTCAGCTACATGCTCGAAGACCGCAAGATGATGATGCGCCTGTTCCCCGAACTGTTCGCCGCCCAGCGCATCGCCCCCATCGACCATTATCCGAACCTGCTGCTCGATACCCTGAAAAGCTCCAGCCCGCTGGACGATCCCAGTGTCGTGGTGCTCACGCCAGGGCGTTTCAACAGCGCGTTCTTCGAGCACGCGTTCCTGGCCCGGGAGATGGGCGTGGAATTGGTGGAAGGCGCCGACCTGTTCGTGCGCGATGACAAAGTGTTCATGCGCACCACCGACGGCCCGAAAGCGGTGGATGTGATCTACCGTCGCCTCGACGATGCGTTCCTCGATCCACTGGCCTTCAATCCGGACTCGATGCTCGGGGTGCCGGGCCTGTTGTCGTCCTACCGTTCCGGCAACGTGGTGCTGGCCAATGCCATCGGCACGGGCGTGGCGGACGACAAGTCGGTGTACCCGTTCGTCACCGACATGATCCGTTTTTACCTGGACGAAGAGCCGATCCTGAAGAACGTTCCTACATGGCAATGTCGTAATCCTGCCGAGCTGTCCCACGTGTTGGCGAATCTTCCCGACCTGGTGGTCAAGGAAACCCAGGGTTCCGGCGGTTATGGAATGCTGGTGGGGCCGGCCGCGACGACGGCGCAGATCGATGCCTTCCGCGAACGGATCAAGGCCAAGCCGCACGCCTACATCGCTCAGCCGACGCTGTCGCTCTCGACCTGCCCGACCTTTGTCGAAAACGGCATCGCCCCGCGCCACATCGACTTGCGGCCGTTTGTGCTCGCTGGCCGTGAGACCCGCGTGGTGCCTGGCGGGCTGACACGGGTGGCGCTGCGCGAAGGTTCCCTGGTGGTGAATTCATCCCAGGGCGGTGGGACCAAGGACACTTGGGTAGTCGAGGATTGAGGAGCTGCCATGCTGAGTAGAACCGCCTCGGACCTGTACTGGATGTCGCGCTACCTGGAGCGCGCGGAGAACCTCGCACGGATGCTCGACGTCAGCTATTCGTTGTCACTGATGCCCCAGGACGGTCGTGGCGACGGCCTGCACGAGCTGGCCATGCCATTGCTGATCACCGGCACGCTGGATGATTACCGGGAGCGACACGGCGAGCTGCACGCCGAGCGCCTGCTGCATTTCTTTGCCCTGGAAGCGGCCAACCCGGCCAGTATCTACAGTTGCCTCGGCGCCGCGCGAGCCAGTGCCCACGCGGTACGTGGGCGAATCACCGCCGACATGTGGGAAAACATCAACGCCACCTGGCTGGAAATTCGCGGTATCGCCGAGCAGGGCTTGAATCGCTACGGCATGAGCCGTTTCTGTGAGTGGATCAAGGAGCGATCCCACCTGTTTCGTGGTGCAACCTACGGCACCATCATGCGCAACGACGCGTTCCGCTTCATTCGCCTGGGGACCTTTATCGAAAGGGCCGACAACACCCTGCGCTTGCTCGACGCCCGCTACGAAATGGCCGGCGACCAGGCCGACACGGTCAGCGATGGCACGGCCCACGCGTATTACCAATGGAGCGCCTTGTTGCGGGCCTTGTCGTCCTTCGAGGCCTACACCGAGATCTACCGTGACGCCCCGGGCGCTCGCCATGTGGCTGAGTTGCTGCTGTTGCGCGCCGATGTGCCGCGTTCGCTGCGCGCCTGTACCGAAGAAATCAACCAGATCCTCGCGAGCCTGCCGGGCACCAACGGTCGGCAGGCACAACGGCTGGCGGCGGAAATGGACGCACGCCTGCGCTACACCGGCATCAATGAAATCCTCGACGGGGGCCTGCATGCCTGGCTCACCGAATTCATCCCACTGGTCCGTGAACTGGGCAATGCCATTCACAGTTCCTACCTGGAGGTCATATGAGACTCTCGATCAGCCATGAAACGGCCTACCACTATGAAGATCAGGTGCGCGCCAGCATCCAGTACCTGCGCCTGACGCCCCACGACAGCGAACGCCAGCATGTGTTGAGCTGGCAACTGGATTTGCCCCGGCCGGTGCGGGCGCAGCTGGATCCGTTCGGTAACATCCTTCACGTACTGACCCTGGACGAACCCCACGAAACGGTCATCATCGGCGCCCGCGGACAGGTGGACATCGATCCGTTGCGCGAAGCCGAGCACGAGAGCCAATCGGCGCTACCGTTCCTGCGCTTCACCCGGCTGACCGAGGCGGACGAGGCCCTTCGCACCTTCGCCGCGCAGCAATGCCAGCAGCGTCGCGATCGCACGGCGCTGATCGACCTGATGCACGGGCTGAACCAGCACATGATCTACACCCCTGGCACCACTGAGGTCGAGACCAGTGCGGCGCAGGCTTTTGCCGGTCGTAGCGGGGTGTGCCAGGATCACACCCACGCCTTCCTGGCCTGCGCCCGTAGCCTGGGGGTGCCGGCGCGGTATGTCTCGGGGTATCTGTTCAGCGAAGAGAGCGAACACCTGGCAAGCCATGCCTGGGCGGAGGCCTGGCTTGACGACGCCTGGTACAGCTTCGATGTGACCAACCAACTGGCTCGTCCGGAGCGCCACCTGAAGCTGGCTGTGGGCCTGGATTACCTGGACGCCTGCCCGGTGCGTGGCATGCGCCGCGGCGGTGGTTGCGAGCAGATGCATGCCAAGCTGGTCGTGCCTGCTGCACCGGTGATCACGGTGCAACAACAATAACCTTCCGACGAGGGCGCTTCTGTGGCGAGGGGATTTATCCCCGCTGGGCTGCAAGCAACCCAAAACAGACAACTCAATCCGTCTGGCACACTGAGGAGTCTGGGTTCAGGGCCGCTTCGCGCCCCAGTGGGGATAAATCCCCTCGCCACAAAAAAAGCGATCTCACGGGGCCAATGGCTGCTTGCGTCCCGCCATATGCTTCAAATAACCCACCAGCAAATCCAGCTCCGAATCCGGCAGCACCGCTGCCGAGAACCCGGGCATCTTGCCCTGGGGCCAGCGACGCAGCGCTTGCGGGTCGCGAATGTAGCGCTTGAGGAAATCCCCGGAGAAGTATTCGGTCGGGTTGAAAGGGATGTTCAGGTCCGGGCCGAACTGCGCATCACCCGCGCCATTGAGCCGATGGCACGCCAGGCAATTTTTCTGGAACAGCTCGAAACCTTTATTGACCGGGTCGTCCTTGGCCAGGTTGGGCGCCGGCAGCAGGGCCGGGAAGCGTTCGGCCACGGCCGACAGGCGCTTGATGGTCGCCACCGCGTAGGGCCATTGCTCCGGGCTGATGTGGCCAGCCTGCGGATCGGTCCAGACCAGGTAGAAAGGCCCGGCGCTGTGCTTGCCTTCCCCCAGCGGCGGCCAGGGCTTGGCCGGGTCCTCGATCGCCAGCCACGCTCGGGCGCCACTCTTGTTGAGTAACGGCGCCGCAGGCATTTCGGCAGCGAAGCCGTCCAGGGCAACGGCTTGCAGGTGGTCGTCCGCCTGGATGCCCGTCAATAGAGCCGTCAGCGGCACGGCTCGATAGCTCATGGGTTTCTTGTAGGAAACGTCATCAGCGATCTGGACCGTTTGAGCGTCCGGGTGCTTGAGCAGTTCTTCGGTTTGCCAGGTGCGCGTGCCCGCGCCCAACTCCAGCACCAGTTGCGCGGCATAAAGGGGCGTGCTGAGCAGCAACGCCCCGAACACAATAAGAGCTTTCAAGTCGATCGCCTTCCATGTCGAGGGGTGCCGCAAAGGTTGGCACAGCCATCGCGGCTCGAACAGAGAACCCGTCACATTTTTTGGCGACACAACTAACGGATGATGCAGATGCCCTCGCGCAGGATTCAGCCAATCACCTTGGTGATATTCGGCAAAATCAACAGCAGCGTCGTGGCAAAGAGAATGAGTCCGGCTTGGCGAACTTTCGAATGTTTGAACATGGCTGACCCGCCTTTATTGTTATTTCCTAAAAGCCAGCCTGCATATCCATGGCGGCTGGCGTTGCACTTCCTGTTCGACAAGCGCCTCGGCAAAACCCGACGACTTTCTTGTACAAGGATTACATTAGGGGCCGCGGCGGCCTTGGCTTAGATCCAATTCATATCAGCTTGGTACAGGTTGCTCTAAAAAGGCTATGAGGCCTATTGCCACCTTCCTGCCGGCCCTTTTGCTAGACAGCTTGCCCTCCTGAATCGGTTAACCCGATAGCTCGCTACCGTTCGTCTGAGCGTGGCCGTCAACGCCATTGAGCGCTGTGGTCATTGAATCCGGCGCCGCTGGGCTTATGGTTGAAGGCATCGCATTACCCCCGTAGTTTCGAGGACGTCATGACCCAAGCTTTGATTTTCGACGCATTACGCACGCCCCGTGGCAAGGGCAAGGTCGATGGCGCCTTGCACAGCGTCAAGCCGGTGAACCTGATGGGTGGTCTGCTAAGCGCCTTGCAGCAGCGCATGGATCTGGACACCAGCCAGGTCGATGACATCGTGCTCGGTTGTGTGACCCCGGTGGGTGAACAGGGGGCCGATATCGCCAAGACTGCTGCGCTGGTGGCCAATTGGGATGTCAGCGTGGCAGGCGTGCAACTCAATCGGTTTTGCGCCTCGGGCCTGGAGGCGGTGAACCTGGCGGCCATGAAAGTGCGTTCCGGGTTCGAAGACCTGGTGGTGGCCGGCGGCGTCGAGTCCATGTCCCGGGTGCCCATGGGCAGCGATGGCGGCGCGTGGGCGCTGGACCCGCAATCCAACCTGCACGGTCACTTCGTTCCCCAGGGCATCGGCGCCGACCTGATCGCCACGCTGGAAGGCTTTAGCCGTGAGGATGTCGACGGTTATGCGCTGCATTCCCAGCAAAAAGCGGCGCGTGCCCGGGCTGACGGTTCGTTCAATAAATCCCTGGTCGCCGTGCGGGACCAGAATGGCATCGTGCTGCTGGACCACGACGAATTCATCCGCGCCGACTCCACGCTCGAAGGTCTGGGCAAGCTCAAACCGAGTTTCGAAGCCATGGGCCAGATGGGCTTCGATGGCACGGCGCTGCGCGTCTACAGCCACGTCGAACGAATCAATCACGTGCACACGCCGGGCAACAGTTCCGGCATCGTCGACGGTGCCGCGCTGATGTTGATCGGTTCCGAAGCCAAGGGGCGCGCCATGGGCCTGCAACCTCGGGCGCGGATCGTCGCCACCGCCGTCACCAGCACCGACCCGACCATCATGCTCACCGGCCCGGCGCCGGCTACCCGCAAGGCCCTGGCCAAGGCCGGGTTGCGGGTGGAGGACATCGACCTGTTCGAAGTCAACGAAGCCTTCGCCTCGGTGGTGCTCAAGTTCATCAAGGACATGGCCATCGACCCGGCCAAGGTCAACGTCAACGGCGGCTCCATCGCCATGGGGCACCCCTTGGGCGCTACGGGGTGCGCAATCCTTGGCACGTTGCTCGACGAATTGGAGGTGCGTCGCCTGCGCTATGGCCTGGCGACCCTCTGTGTCGGCGGCGGCATGGGCATTGCCACCGTCATTGAACGCCTCTGAGCCCGACTTCAAGGAACACTTTTTCATGACCGATGCCATTCGTTACGAAACCGGCCAGGACCGGATCGTCGTCCTGACCCTGGACATGCCGGGCCAGAGCGCCAACACCATGAACGCGGTGTACCGTGAGGCCATGGCCGCCTGCGTCGCCCGTTTGCAGGCTGAAAAGGACTCGATTGCCGGTGTGATCATCACTTCGGCCAAGCACACTTTCTTCGCCGGCGGTGACCTCAATGAATTGATCAAGGTCGGCAAGCCCGAGGCCAAGGCTTTCTACGACATGGTCCTGCTGCTCAAGGCCCAACTGCGTGCCTTGGAGACCCTGGGCAAACCCGTGGTGGCGGCCATCAATGGCGCGGCCCTCGGCGGTGGTTGGGAAATCTGCCTGGCCTGCCATCATCGCGTGGCCCTGGACCTGCCGTCGGTGCAGCTCGGCTTGCCGGAAGTCACGCTCGGTCTGTTGCCAGGCGGTGGCGGGGTGGTGCGGATGGTGCGCCTGCTCGGTTTGGAAAAGGCCTTGCCGTATTTGCTCGAGGGCAAGAAGGTCAATGCGCAACAAGCGCTGCAGGCCGGTTTGATCGATGAGCTGGCGAAGGATCGTGACGAACTGCTGGCCAAGTCCCGGGCCTGGATTTTTGCCAACCCCAGCGTCATCCAACCCTGGGATGCAAAGGGCTATCGACTGCCGGGTGGCACGCCGTCTGACCCGAAAGTTGCGCAAATGCTGGCAATCGCCCCTTCGATCCTGCGCAACAAGACCCAGGGTTGCCTGCCGGCGCCGGAGAAAATCCTCTGTGCTGCGGTGGAGGGCGCCCAGGTTGATTTCGACACCGCGCACGTGATCGAAACCCGCTACTTCACCGAACTGACCACCGGCCAGGTGGCGAAGAACCTGATTGGCACCTTCTGGTTCCAGCTCAACGAGATCAAGGCCGGTGGTTCTCGCCCACAGGGTTTTGCGCCGTATCTGACGAAAAAAGTCGGCGTGCTCGGCGCGGGCATGATGGGGGCGGGTATCGCCTATGTCAGCGCCGTGGCCGGCATCGCAGTGGTCCTCAAGGATGTCGATCTGGCGGCGGCCGAGAAGGGCAAGGCCCGTTCGGCGGCGTTGCTGGATAAAAAGGTCGCCCGCGGCCGACTCACCGCCGAGCAGCGCGAAGCCACGCTGGCGCGGATTCACCCCACCGACAGCAACGCAGACCTGGCCGGCTGCGACCTGATCATCGAAGCGGTGTTCGAAGATCGCGCCCTGAAAACCAGCGTGTCGGCCGCCGCCCAGGCGGTGGTGGGCGATGATGCGGTGATCGCTTCCAACACCTCGACCTTGCCCATCACCGGCCTGGCCATGGCTGTGCCGGACCCGACGAAGTTCATCGGCCTGCACTTCTTCAGCCCGGTGGAGAAAATGCCCCTGGTGGAGATCATCAAGGGTGCACGCACCAGTGACGCGACCCTGGCCCGGGGGTTCGATTTTGTCCTGCAGATCAACAAGACGCCGATTGTGGTCAACGACAGTCGCGGCTTCTTTACGTCCCGGGTATTCGGCACCTTTACCAATGAGGGCATCGCCATGCTCGGCGAGGGCGTGAGTGCGCCGATGATCGAGACCGAAGCGCGCAAGGCCGGGATGCCGGTCGGGCCTCTGGCGATCTCTGACGAAGTTTCCCTCGGCCTGATGAGCCATATCCGCGCGCAAACCGCCAAGGACCTGTGCGCAGAAGGGAAAACGCCGATTGAGCATCCGGCGTTCGCCGTGATTGACTTGCTGCTCAACGAATACAAGCGACCGGGCAAGGCCGCCGGCGCCGGTTTCTATGAATACCCGGCCAATGGGCAAAAGTCCCTGTGGCCGTCGCTCAAAAGCCGCTTCGAGAAAGCCGACGGGCAGATTTCCCCGCAGGATATCCGTGATCGCCTGCTGTTCATCCAGGCCCTGGAAACCGTGCGCTGCATGGAAGAGGGGGTGCTGACTTCGACGGCTGACGCCAACGTCGGCTCTATCTTCGGTATTGGTTTCGCGGCCTGGACCGGCGGTGCACTGCAGTTCATCAATCAATATGGCCTGCAGGACTTTGTCGGTCGCGCCCAGTATCTGGCCGAGCAATACGGCGAGCGCTTCTCACCGCCGGCCTTGCTATTGGAGAAAGCCGCTCGCCACGAACTGTTCTGACAGACCCGGGAAGGGGCTTGCCTTGGGACCGTGTTTCAGGGCAGGCTCTGGGGTGTGCAATATTCCCATCATCGTGTCAGGTATTTTTTATGTCGCTACGCATCTGCATTCTGGAAACCGATATCCTGCGTCCGGAACTGGTCGACCAATATCAGGGTTACGGGCAGATGTTCCAGCGCCTGTTTTCGCAGCAGCCCATTGCGGCCGAATTCGTCGTGTACAACGTGATGGAGGGGCATTACCCCAGCGATGACGAGCAGTTCGACGCTTATCTGGTGACCGGCAGCAAGGCTGACTCCTTCGGCACCGACCCTTGGATTCAAACCCTCAAGACCTACCTGCTGGAGCGCTACCAGCGCGGCGATAAATTGCTCGGTGTGTGCTTTGGTCATCAGCTGCTGGCGTTGTTGCTGGGCGGCAAGACCGAACGCGCCACCCAAGGCTGGGGCGTCGGCACCCATCGCTACAAACTCGCCGCCAAGGCGCCTTGGATGAGCCCGGTGATGGAAGAGCTGACGTTGCTGATCAGCCATCAGGACCAGGTCACCGAACTGCCCGAAAGCGCGACGGTCATCGCCTCCAGCGATTTCTGCCCGTTTGCCGCCTACCACATCAACGACCAGGTGCTGTGCTTCCAGGGTCACCCGGAATTCATCCATGATTATTCCCGGGCCTTGCTGGAGATTCGCCAGCAACACCTCGGCGAGCAGATCTATAGCCAGGGCGTGGCGAGCCTTGCCCACGAGCACCATGGCACCACGGTGGCGGAGTGGATGATGCGTTTCGTCGCTCACAAGCCGCAGGCCGAAGCCACCCAAGGCTAAAGATCACCACTCTCTAATGTGGGAGCGAGCTTGCTCGCGATCGCGGTGGATCAGTTGGCGTTGATGTTGGATGTGCCGCCGTCTTCGCGAGCAAGCCCGCTCCCACACTGGATCTGTGTACGACGCAAATCCCTTGTGGGAGCGAGCTTGCTTCGGGCGGCGTTCCGACGATGAATCCCACACAAATTCCACTGTTCGCCTACAACCACCCCGATCGCTTGAAGCTCCACCACAGTGATGAGCAGCCCACCGCAATAACCCCCAGCACCGCGAAATAGCCGTATTGCCAACTCAACTCCGGCATGTCCTGGAAGTTCATCCCATAGATCCCGGCCACGGCCGTGGGAAACGCCAGGATCGCCGCCCAAGCCGCGAACTTGCGCTGCACCACGCTCTGACGCGACGCTTCGAGCAGCACGCCGACTTCGATGGTTTGGCTGGCGATGTCGGCCAGGGTGGTCAGGTCTTCCATTTGCCGCGTGACATGAATCTGCACGTCGCGAAAATACGGGCTCATGTTCTTGTCGATAAAGGGGAAGTCGAGTTTCTGCAACTCTTCACTGATCTCCACCATTGGCGCCGCGTAACGGCGCAGGCGCAATACGTCGCGGCGCAAGCTGTGCAGGTTCTGGATGTCCCGTTCGTTCAGGGAGCTGCACATGACATTGTGTTCCAGCTCATCGATTTCGGCGTGAATGGCCTCACCCATGGGCTGGTAGTTTTCAATCACGAAATCAAGGATGGCGTAGAGGACGAAATCTTCCCCGTGTTTCAGCAAAAGCGGACGTGCCTCACAGCGCTGCCGGACATGGGCGTAGGACGCTGAGTGGCCGTTGCGAGCCGTGATGATGTAGCCCTTGCCGGCAAAGATATGGGTTTCGATGAACAGCAGCTTGCCGTCCTTGCGTATCGGCGAATACGTGACGATAAACAGCGCATCGCCAAAGGTCTCCAACTTGGGCCGGCTGTGTTTCTCCATGGCGTCTTCGATCGCCAATTCGTGCAGGTTGAACTGCCGCTGCAGGTTGGTCAGCTCCACGGCGCTCGGCTCTTCGAGACCAATCCATACAAAATGACCAGGTTTGGCAGCCCAGGCGCTGCCTTCGTCGAGGGTGATATTGGTGACTTTCTTACCGGCGCTGTAGACCGCAGCAGCAACGACTCTACCCATAATGGTGGTTCACTTCTTATTGGAAATGGCAGTGGCAGGCAGCGTTTAGCTTAACGCGCCCTGTAGCTTGAGAGTCAGCAAAATCTGCGGAGTTCGGCGGCAAAAGAAAACCCGCCGAGGGGGCGGGTTTCCATTCAGGCGGCTTGCAACTGCCGGTCCATTGTCGCGATGCACTCGCGCATCTGTTCACGGCATTGGGCAATGAGCTGGGGCATGTCATCCATACTCAATCCGGCCGTAGGAATCGCCGGCAATGAACGTATGAGGATGTCACCGCTGCGCCAGCGATTGAGGCGCATGTGCTTGATGTAGCTGCTGACGCACACCGGAACAATCGGCACTCCGGCGGCTATTGCCATCTGGAAGGCGCCTTTCTTGAACGGCAGCAGATCCTCGCCCAAATTGCGCGTGCCTTCCGGGAAAACCCAGATAGAGGTGTCCTCGTGCTGCAAGGTATGGGTGGTGGTCAGCATCGACTTTCGGGCCTTGATCGCGTTGCCGCGGTCGATCAACACGTTGCCCGCCAGCCAGAACAATTGCCCGAACAGCGGCACCCATTTCAGGCTCTTCTTGCCGATGCACACGGTACGGCGCGGCACCACGTTGCCAAACATGAACAGGTCGTAGTTGGATTGGTGGTTGGCGATGATGACGCAGCCGTTGGGCTTATTCACCAGCGAGTCGACTTGCGTGCGGACCCGCAGGCGCAAAATGCACATCGCCGGCAACGCGTACAACCTTGCGCATAAACGGCTGTTGTCCGGGTTGAACGGCCGGCACAGCCCCAGAATCACCCCGAGCACGCCAGCCAATACAAAATGCAGGCCCATCAACAACATACGCAATACAAACAGCATCTACAGGCCCCATCGGGACAAAAGGTGGCGCAGTGTACGGATGTGCACTGTTTTCGGCAATTGCCGCTATAGAGGTAGGAGATGGACGATGTTTAAGCGCATGTTTCCACGCGTCGTGACAGAAGCGGCCCAGAGCGGTTGCGGACTTTTAAACGACGCGCGTAGGAAAAAAGCCTGGCTCTAGGGGATGGCTGCACCGGTGGTGAGGGAGTTTGCTCTCGCTGGGCTCGTAGGCGCTGACGAGCGGAGCGAGGCTGCGATCTTTCCATTACCCATTGAGTCCGGAGCGAAAGATCAACAGATCGCAGCCTCGCTCTGCTCGACAGCTCCTACAGCGTCAGCCCAAGTGCTCCTGATCCAGCAGAATCGCACTGTCCAGCGTATCCAGCAGAGCCTTACGCACTTTCAGCTTGGTGTTCTTGTGGGCTGTCATGTTGATCTTCTTCAACTGACGCGCCGCTTCCAGGGCCGTGCCCTGCAGTTCTTCGGCCGACACCACCTTGTCGAGGAAGCCGGCATCCACAGCGCCCTGTGGGTTAAACATCTCGGCATTGATTACCGAGCGATGGAACGCCGACTTGCGCAGGCGATCACGGGCCAGCTCGATACCAGCGTGGTGCATGGTCATGCCGATCTGCACTTCGTTCAGGCCGATGCTGAACGGCCCTTCCACACCAATGCGATAGTCCGCCGAGAGCAGCAGGAACGCACCCTTGGCCACCGCATGCCCCGGGCAAGCGACAACGACAGGGAAGGGGTGCGACAACAGGCGGCGGGCCAGGGTCGAGCCGGCCGTGACCAGGCTCACCGCTTCCTTGGGGCCGGCGGTCATCACCTTCAGATCATAACCACCCGACAAAATCCCCGGTTGCCCGGTAATGATCACCACCGCCCGATCCGCCGTCGCCTGGTCCAGCGCTGCGTTGAACGCGGCAATCACATCTGGCGAGATGGCATTGACCTTGCCGTTGTTCAAGGTCAGGGTCGCGATACCGTCTTCGAGATGGTAGGCAATCAAGTCGCTCATGACGCTATTCCTTGTAAGAGAAGTGACGCAGACGTTACTCACCGCCGCAGGTCAGGTAAAGCGCCGTGACTGACTCACCGGTCAGCCCCAGGCCCTGCAAACAGCCTGGCCCGCCCATCCTGCTTCGCCTTCATCTATAGAGCAGCGTCTGCATAGCCCCGAAGATTGGCCGGTTTGCCATGCCCAAGCGCGTTTGAAATGCTCGACCAAGCTTAACCGCATGAAAATTCTGAAAAAAACCTTTGCCATCGGAAAAGCTTTCGACTACATTAGCGCGCCTCGACAGACTGAACAGTTTGCCGAGATACGGTGAAGTGTCCGAGTGGCTTAAGGAGCACGCCTGGAAAGTGTGTATACAGGAAACTGTATCGAGAGTTCGAATCTCTCCTTCACCGCCACATTCGATACACACAAAACCCCTGGTTTTCCAAGAAAACCAGGGGTTTTGTGGTTTCTGCCGTCTGAAAAAATGACGATAGGGGCAATGGCCCCCAGATGATACGCCGGCAGCGCAAAAGGTGTGGATTTCCTAACCTTGACTCCGCCACCCAAATGACTATCCCCCCATGTAGCCGTGCTACAAAACGGCCTGTTCAACGCGTGGGAAAACTCCGATGCCACCGCTCTCCAACGACAGGCCCTCCAATCGATTCGGCCTGTTTTGCGTAGCCAGTTTCCTTCTGTCCATTTCTTATGGCGCCACTTTCCTGGTCTCGCTGCTGGTGTCCTCCCTGGGGGGAACTGAGCGCGATGCAGGGCAGGTCTTTGCCGTTGCCATGACGAGTACCCTGGTCGCGGTGGTCGCCTCGGGGCATTTGATGCAGCGCGTAGGTGCTGCACTGTGCATGGCCCTTGGCGCTGTATTTCTGGTCATTGCGTCCATGGGTTTTGCGCTGCTATCGGACCTTGGCATCGGTTTGTTGGCCTGCGGTTTGATGCTGGGGATCGGGTGGGGACTGTTTTACACGGTTGGGCCCATCATGGTCGCAGCGATGGTCGAGCCAGCCAGGCGGACTCATTGCTTCGCGCTTTTGTCGGGCAGCATGTTGACGGGGATCGGTAGTGGCCCTCTGTCAGGCAAGTTGGCCAGCTCCGTTGGGTTACCCATCCAGACAGCTTTCTTCTTTGCCGCTGCCGCGGCATCGCTGGGTGGGCTGTATTTCTGGTGGCTGAGAACGGGCTTTGCCGAAGTGGAGCGCCGGTCTGGCGATAAGGCTCGGATAGGGCTGAGATCGGCGACGGATGTGCTGCGCTCACGTTCAGCGTTGTCCATTTTGATGGTAGGGCTGGGGGGCGCGATCTTCGGTGGCCTGGGCAGTTTCCAGACCAGTTATGCAGCCAGTCAGGGGCTTGACTACTCCCTGTTTTTCGTCGGTTTCATGGGGGCGGCTATCGCTTGTCGGTTGTTGATTGCCGGGTGGGTGGTCAGCCGTGACCCTTTCGCGACTTCTTGCCTGCTGACCACGCTGATGCTGGTCGCCGTGACGGGGTTCAGTGTGTGGGTCCATGACAGTCTGAGTTATGGGTTGACCGCCGCCTTGCTTGGGGTCGGTTATGGTCTCAACTATTCCGTCATTAATGGCTTGGCTGCCAACGAGGCGCCACCTGGACTGACCGCACAAGCACTGCTGCTTTTCAGCCTGTCCTACTTCATTGGCGTATTCGGGTTTCCCTTTATCGCCGGCAAGCTCATCAGCAGCACGGGCGTGAATGGGATGCTGCTTAGTGTCGGATTGATCGCTCTGTTTGCCTGGACCTTGAGTGTCAGTCGCTGGCTGGCCGGGCGATTCTGGAAACCAGCCTCTCTCTCGGAATGAAAAATTCTCCCCTGGCGTGCGATAGCTTCCCGTTGGGGGTGGGAGTTTGAGCACAGGTGCAAGAAGGTCGCGAAGACTGAAGGCAGAAAGGCACGGCAAATTGCTTGATGAACGGCTGCTCGTGGAACCTCGCCACTGAATAGCATCAGGCAACCTCACAGCAGTATCGGGCAAAGGTTTCTGGGCACATGCCGTTAAGGTTCTCCTGGAAGAGCGTCTTATCAACTGCATTGCTGTGAGAGAACATCATGACCAGATGGATGAATTTCGCTTGGCGCGTCCAGGCGCTTGCACTGTCTTTTATATTTTTTACGAACAACGTCTGGGCTTCGGAAAACACCCAGCACGCGAATGCGACGCTGGTCCGCCAGGCGTTCACTCACTGGCAGCAGGGCAAAGGCACGGTGTTCGATCTGCTGGCGCCCAATGCGAAATGGACCGTGGCCGGGACGAGTCCTGTTTCCGGTGTCTATAACAGCAAGGCTGAGCTGGCCCAAGTCGTGCGGCCGATTACCGCGCGACTGGCAACACCGATTGTCCCCACGGTGCAGAGCATCGTGGCTCAGAATGATGTCGTGGTTGTTCTGTGGAACGGAACAGCCATGGCGCTTGATCACAAACCCTACAACAACACCTACCTGTGGCACATGACCTTCAAGAATGGTCAGATCATTGAAGTCACAGCCTTTCTGGACACTTACGTGCTGAACGATCTTATCCGGCGCGTAGAACCCCCACAGTAGTGGCTGGACTATCTTGTTGGCTGTGAAGCAGTTCGCTTTTCCGTAGTGTGCTCTGCAAAAGGTTTACTCGATTCAGAACAAAAACTGGAGATGCGTGGTCTCTGTCAGTACCCCAAGTTCGTCTCTCCCTGAGGTCGCACATGAGTCTGATCGATTGCCCTGAATGCGCTTCCAGAATTTCCGACAAGGCCTACGCCTGCCCACATTGCGGCAATCCTTTTCGGGAGCCGAGTTTCCGCCTGACCGAAAAGAACGTGGGGCAGATTGCCGGGGTGACCGGCGTCTGGCTCACCGCGCCCTGGATCGCGCGGATGGTCTTTGGCGTGGTGGCCGTGATTGCGGTGGCCGCGGTGTTGATCTTGCGGTGACCCGTATCCGCGATTGTCGGCTTATGTATTCAACGGCAACTGCGGACTGTCCGGGTTCAACTGCTGCCGCCTGAACTGCCCCGGCGGCTGTCCGTGTATCTGGCGAAAACGCCTGGAAAAATAGGCCTCGTCGGCAAACCCGCACAACCTCGCCACTTCGCCCACTGGCCGTGTTCCGTTGAGCAAGTAATTGCGCGCCGCATGCATCCGACGTTCGAGCACCAGCTCGGTGAAGGTCTTGCCAATTTCCTTGCGCAGCCAGTGGGTCAGGTAGGTCGGTGACAGGTAAGTCGCCGCGGCCACCTTGATCAGGTTGAGGTCGGGGTCGGCGATGTTCTTGCGCAGGTACTCGGACATCCGGCCCAGCGCATCGCGTCGGCTGACTTCGGCGGCGTTCTCTTCGGCCAGGCGCTTGAGCGGCTCGGCGTACAAGGCGCAGACGCTGCCGATCAGTTGCAGCAACAAGCCCTTGAGCATCTCGCGGGTGCCGAACTGACGGTTCTGGTCCAGGCCACGCATCTGCTCGATCAATGCGCAGATTTTGGCGAAATCCTCATCCTCCAGAATGAAGTCCAGGTGTTCCTGGAAACGGAACGGCGACAGTTCCGGCGCCAGCAGAATCGAGACTTCTTCCAGGTCCATCGGGTCGCATTGCAAATGCGGCAGCAGGAAGGTCTGGGAAAAATTGATCACCATGAAGTTGCTCTCGGCCGGGTGCGGAATCACGTGCACGCGGTGGGGCAGGATGAAGGCCAGGGTGTTGCGCGGAAATGGACGTTCGACGTTGCCAATGTGTTGCACGGTGTCGCCGCCGAGGTTGATCTGGATCTGGAAATACTCGTGGCGATGCGGGCTGGTTTCGGCGCGCCGGCCCTTTTTGTCGCGAATGTAGAAATCCGTCAATTCGCTGCGTTGCTGCATGACATAGGTAGGGACTCGGCTCGGTGATGACATCTCCAGGGAATCCTTTGCGGTGCATGGCGGTGATGACGATTGTGACGGTGTATCTGGATGACTTTCAAGAAGTCATACGATGACGAGGCCGTAGGCGTGAATTTTCTGTCTCTCGAAAATGTAGGGCGCTTGTCCAAGAATGATAAATTCTGTTTTGTTAATTTATGTTTTAAAAACAAATAGTTAATTGAAACTTAAAAAGAATATGAAAAAAATCACCAATCTGATTTTTTTGGACAGGTTCCTTGGACACGGTTTTAAACGGGAAAAATGATCTAACAGCTCAGTTGATTTTGATTTGTTGTACGACCACTGTTGAGCCACGCAACCCGACCCTCCATCCAAAAACAATCAAAAGGTGCGCACATCATGAACCTGTTCCTGCTTCTCGCTGACCCTCCCGACCGCTCCTGCAGCAGATCCTGTTGCAAGGTCTCTTCGAACACCTGACACCGGCTGTTCGCACCTCTCATTCCTGTAGCGATTGTTCTGCCCCGGCATCGAGGGCATTGATTTCGGCTGCTCGTAAACATTTCGACGCTTCTAACAATAACGAGGTCCACTCATGTCGAATTCCCACACCTCCCAGACCGCCGCAGCACCGGTGGTTGCCGGCGCCCGGGACGCCGCAGTACCAGAACGCCTGCCGTCACGGCGGCGCTGGTTCATGCTGTCGCTGCTGTTGATCGCGACGATCATCAACTACATCGACCGGGTGAATATCTCGATTGCCGCGCCGTTCCTCGCCAAGGACCTGGGCCTGGACAAGATCGAGATGGGCCTGATTTTTTCCGCGTTTGCCTGGACCTACGCGATTGCACTGGTGCCCGCCGGCTTCATCGCCGATCGCTTCGGTTCCCGGTTCACCTACGGGGTGTCGCTGATCAGTTGGTCGACCGTCACCGTGTGCCAGGGCTTGGCCACGGGCTTCGCTTCGCTGTTCGGTCTGCGCCTGGCCGTCGGCGCAATGGAAGCGCCGGCGTTTCCGGCCAACAGCCGGGCGGTCACGGTGTGGTTCCCGGCGCGTGAACGGGGCCTGGCCAGCAGCATTTACGTCTGCGGCCAGTACTTGGGCACGGCGCTGTTTACCGGTGCGCTGCTCTGGCTGGCGACCACCTATGACTGGCGCCATGTGTTCTACAGCACTGGCGCACTCGGCATCGTCTTCGGTGTGGCCTGGCTGTTCTTGTATCGCGACCCGATGAACTGCAAGAAAGTCAGCAAGGAAGAACTCAAGTACATCGAAGCTGGGGGAGGGCTGGTCAAGAGCAGTCAGGAGCGCACCCGCTTCAACTGGCGGCAGATCGCCGAGCTGTTCAGCTATCGGCAGGTCTGGGCGATTTGCATCGGCAAGTTCGCCAGCACGTCGGCGCTGTACTTCTTTCTCACCTGGTTCCCCACGTACCTGATCGAAGAGCGTCAGCTGACCATGATCAAGGCCGGGATCTTCGCCGTGCTGCCGTTCGTGGGCGCGACGGTGGGCATCCTGCTCGCCGGGATCGTGTCCGACCTGCTGATCCGTCGCGGCTACTCGCTGTCCTTTGCCCGCAAGTTGCCGTTGGTGGTCGGGTCGATGCTGGGCATGTCCATCGTCCTGGTGAATTTCACCGACTCGAACGTGATCTGCATCGCCGTGCTGACGGTTGCCTTCTTTGCCCAGGGCATTGCTTCGTCCTCGTGGGCGGCGGTGTCGGAAGTGGCGCCCAAGGAACTGATCGGACTGACCGGCGGGATCACCAGCCTGGCGGCCAACATTGGCGGGATTGTCACCCCCATAGTGATTGGCGCGATCGTCCAAAAGACCGGCTCATTCGCCTTGGCTTTCTGGTTCATCGGTGGCGTGGCGCTGATCGGCACCTTGTCCTATTCGTTGCTGCTTGGCCGTTTGTATCGCATTGAACTGAAGGCGCGCTGAGCCCGGAAAAAACCGTTTTTCTCCAACACGAGGCGGCATTCCTCCAACTTCGCCAGGGATTGCCGCCGTACGCTGACGCTTCCAACAGGACTTTTATCAGGATGAACATGCCCGAGTATGTCTTTACCCCGGACCTGCCAGTGACCTTGCCGGTTGTCGGCACCCCGCAGCGTTTTCCCGTCGGCCGGGTCTTTTGCGTTGGCCGCAACTATCCCTGGCCTGATACCCAGGGTGAATCCCGAGTGCCACCGGTGTTTTTCATGAAGCCTGCCAGCTGCGTGGTGGAAGCGGCCGGTGAGGTGACGTTTCCATCGGTGACCGAGGAGTTCGCCCACGAAATCGAATTGGTCGTGGCCATCGGTGAGGGCGGCGCCAACATCCCTGAGAGCCAGGCGTTGGCTTATGTATGGGGCTACGCGGCGGGTCTGGATCTGACCCGGCGTGATGTCCAGCGCATGGCCAAGCGCAACGGTTTGCCATGGGAGGGCGCCAAGGTGTTCGACGGCGCCGCGCCAATGACCGCCATCGTGCCGGTCTCCCGGGCGGGGCACCCCGATGGCGAGTTGTGGTTGAACGTGAACGGCCAGGAGCGCCAGCGCGACAGCCTCGACAGCCAGATCTGGTCGGTCAGTGAAGTGATCGCCCGCATCTCCCAATCGGTGGCGTTGCGGGCCGGCGACCTGATCATGACCGGCAGTCCGTCAGGCGTCGATGTGTTGCAGCCGGGTGATGTCATCACGGCTGGCATCGACGGTATTGGCGAATTGGAAATGCGCGTCGGTCCGCGTTTGTCTTACTGAATTCGAGAAAGGAGAACCCACATGTCCAACACATTGAAAGTGGCTTTGGTGACTGGCGCCGGCAGCGGGATTGGCCGTGCGGTGGCCCTGGGCCTGATGGAAGACGGCTACACACTGGTGTTGGCCGGCCGCCGGCCAGAGCCCTTGCAGGCATTGGCCGAGTTGGCGGCCAGCCAGGGTCGCGAAGCCTTGGCGGTGTCCACTGATGTGCGCGACCCGGTCAGTGTCGATGGGCTGTTTGCAACCATCGCCGAGGTCTACGGACGCCTGGACGTGGTGTTCAACAACGCCGGGGTCAACGCGCCCGCCGTGCCGCTGGATGAGCTGACGTTCGAGCAGTGGCGAAACGTGATCGACACCAACCTCAACGGCGTTTTCCTTTGTGCCCGCGGTGCCTTCGGCCTGATGCGCCGGCAGCAGCCCCAGGGCGGACGGATCATCAACAACGGATCGATCTCGGCCCACACCCCACGACCGTTCAGCAGCGCCTACACCGCCAGCAAACACGCGGTGCTGGGGCTGACCAAATCCCTGGCCCTGGACGGACGTGAATACAACATCGCCTGCAGCCAGATCGACATCGGCAACGCCCTCACTGAGATGTCCGTGCGCATGACCAAGGGCGTACGCCAGGCCAACGGCAGCATCGCGGTGGAGCCGATGGTGGACGTCAAGCACGTCGCCGACGCGGTGCGCTACATCGCCGGCCTGCCGTTATCGGCCAACGTCCTGAACATGACCGTCATGGCCACGGCCATGCCGTTTGCCGGTCGCGGTTGAGCCAGCCTTTTTTATTCTGTTACGAGGTCTACATGAAGCCAGAAGTCTTGCAACTCAGCCCGATCCTGATCCCTGAAATCAACGCCCGGCTCAACGAGCTGTTCACGGTGCGGCGCTATTTCGAACAGGCCGACAAACAAGCCTATCTGCAAGAACACGGGGCCAATATTCGCGGTGTCATTACTGGCGGGCATACCGGCATCAGTCAGGCGCTCATGGCCCAACTGCCCAAGCTGGAAGTAGTGGCGGTCAACGGCGTAGGTACCGATGCCGTGGACCTGGCCTACGCCAGGGATCGCGGAATCCGCGTGACGGCCACCATCGGCGCGCTGACCGAAGATGTCGCCGACCTGGCGATTGGTCTATTGATTGCCGTGTGTCGCGGGCTGTGCACCGGTGACCGTTACGTGCGCTCAGGCCAATGGCCCCACAGCCCGACGCCACTGGCCCCGCTGCCATTGGCCCGTCAGGTGTCCGGCATGCGCATCGGCATCGTCGGCATGGGCCGGGTCGGTCGCGCCGTGGCAACCCGCGCCGCCGCGTTCGGGTGCTCGATCAGCTACACCGACTTGCAGCCCATGAGTGACGTGAGCCACACCTTCGTCGCCGACCTCAAGCAACTGGCCCGCGACAGCGACGCCCTGATCCTCGCGGCCGCCGCGGACAAGGCTGAAGCCATCATCGATGCCGAGGTGCTGCGTGCCTTGGGCCAGGGCGGGTATCTGATCAATGTGGCCCGGGGCAAACTGGTCAACGAGGCCGACCTGGTGGCGGCGCTGACCGCTGGTGAAATCGCCGGTGTGGCGCTGGATGTGTTTGTCGATGAGCCGCATGTGCCCGAGGCATTGTTTGGCAATGAGCAGGTGGTGCTGCAACCCCACCGCGCGAGCGCGACGTTGCAGACCCGCACGCGTATGGGGGAGATGGTGGTGGCGAGTCTGGTGGATAGTTTTGCTGGGAAGGTGCCGCAGGGGTGTGTGACGGGGTGAAGGTGTGGAGCTTTAAGGAGGTCGCGAGACGGTCAAATTTATGAACTTGCTGTGTTGAAGCGGAAGTGGAGGTAAGGTCTCAGGTTATGTGCTGGTCTGTGCTTTGCCCGTGCAGTTAATAAAGACCAAAATAACGACCTATTTTGAAGGAGCCGCCTCCATGCAACTCGTTTTGGCTGATTTGGCCGTCAGCCTATCCGAACTCAAAAAAAATCCGTCATCCGTCCTGAGCGGTGCTAACGGCGCGCCAGTAGCGGTGTTGAACCATAATCGCGTCTTGGGCTATATGGTCCCGGCAAGTGTCTACGAGGCCATGGTTGAGCGCCTGGATGAACTGGAGCTGGCACAGGTGGTAGGGGCACGGATCGAGGCCAACCAGACGCCTCTTTGGGTGTCTCTTGACGAGCTCATTGGCGAGGCAGAGGCTGATATCGCCGATGGGCATTGATTACATGGTGGGGCAGTACCGATGGAACCAGGCTAGAAGTGATTTCCACTTTAAATTAGGTGGACACCATCGCTTTTGACGTCGGGGTCAGTAAGACATGTTAGCCAGCCCCGCATACCGTTGCCTTGGATGATGGATATTCCGTCGCTATGTCAAACCGCTCGATCGACGCTGCATCGGATGTCTCAAGGCATCTCGCCCGTAGTGATCAGGTTCAAAAACTGTTCCGCATCGAAGATGAAAGCACCAGCCGCTAGTGCCTTTGCAACCTTAGTCGGGCCGGCGTTATCGCCATAGCAAAGAAACGTCAGAGTCTTGCCTGGAGTACTCATCACCCTTAACCCAAAATCCTGCGCCTTCTGTTCAAGGTCTGCCCGATGCGCAGCAGCAAAACCGGTGAAAAGAATTTGATTTATCCCCCCTGGCGGCGACTTGGGACGGGGACAATTGGAGGCGGCCTCCTGTGCTGCCAAAGCAGACGGTTTTGGTTTTGGCGAAAGCCTTGGAGCGGGAGGGGCGGCGTCGTTCAGTAATAGCTCCGCGCCCGACAATATCTCAACAATTCGATCCTTTCGGAAGGTTTTTGGGAATGAGTCGCCAGTGGATCGTCCCTGAATGTAGAGTGAGTTCTCTGACCATTGGATCAGTTCTCGGACACTCAAATTACCCCTCGCATCTTTGTAGCTGAACTTGATAATCGTCACTGCGTCACTCCCTGTGATTTTCACATTACCGGCCAAACCTGCATCTACCCGGAATCCTTCCGGTATTCGTTACGGTTGGGAAACATTTGATCCTCAACGTATGCCGTCGAAATCTACCACCATTACTTCGTCACGAGGCAATGCAGTTGTATCAAGCGTATCCGGGTGGGAGCCGCGTCGCGACCTGGCTCCAACACCTGGCAATCTCCTTGGCAATGCTGCCGCGGCCTTTCCTGGGCTCCAGCTCATCACTTGCACTGATGTGCTCCAGCAGCCACTCATCCGTCCATCCCGCCCATTCACCCGCCACGGACCTGAGGTTCGCTTCGAGCACCGGGAACACTTCATTCCACAGGATGCTGTGGATTTCCTTTGGCGAATAATTGGTTTCAAGGACTACGCGAGCGATGTAGTTGTAGGTCAGGTCGTCGATCTCGGTATCCAGGAAGAACGAGGAAAGGGCCTGCCAGGTTTTCAGGCGGTTCGAGTCGACAGGGTTCATGTTTTTGTCTCGGGATGTGTAGGTGATAAGCCCATTTGGCCCAATGCTGCCGGCTAAATCGCCTGCTTGCCACCGTATGAGTCCCTCTGCTGCCAATAAATCGTTGTTGTTAAAAAACACAACCAGAGTGCCATCGGCTCAAAGACAAGGAAGCCCATGGATATACTCACGCCATCACGTTTTGACGACGCTGCGATTTTGTACCCGAACGACAAGGCCGGGCTTGATCGATGCCTGCGCATTTTGAGGATGGCGCGCCCCAAAGCGTTCGCGGACCTGCAAAAGCTTTTCGGTACGCACGGTGTCGACTTGTTCAAGCCCAGAGCCGCAATGAACTGGGTGGTGATCGACGTAGGCGCCAATAATCTCAGGGTGATAGGTGGCGTCAACTACACCCGGCAGAAGATCTACGTCAAACACATCTACACGCATGCCGATTACGACGTTGCCAACGTCTGGTATGCAAGAAACAAAGGGGTAAGACGATGAGCGCAGCCCGGAACGACTTTCAAACCGTGATCGCAACGCTTGGCGAGCTACATGCGTTACTGGATCGCCTGCGCGGTGAGTTTGTGCATGGCATCAAGACCCCTGCCGACTATGAGCGTGCGACCGACCTGCTCGATGCGCTCACCGACGGGCGCGAACTGAGCAAGACTGAGGAGAAAATTCTCGTTGAGCTCGAGGACGAAATCCTGGCCTACCAGCGCAACTGCGAACAGTTTCGCGAGTCCCATGCCGCTTTTGAGGCGACCTGCACGCCTGTGCAATTGATCAAGGATCTGATGGAGACGCGCGGGCTCACCGGTTCAGACCTCCCTGAGATCGGTGATAAAACGGCGGTGTCCAAAGTGCTCAATGGCGATAGGCCTATCAGCCACAAGATGGCGTATGCGCTGGCGGAGCGGTTTGCGATGGAGCCGAGTGCTTTCTTGACCGCGACTTCAGCAAAGGTGGCGGCTCATATCGAAACTGTCCCTCTTTCCGTCAGTAAAACTTCAGCTCATTACCTTTTGCACGAGGATTCTTTGATCGCATATTCAGTGGAAGAGGCCGGTGCCGGTGAATACAAAGTAGTGACTTCGAAGGGTCGCAGAAAGACGGCCAAAGAGCCGGACAAGGGGTAGGGCAATCATCTGCTGATCAGGGGGCCGGGTTGGTTGTCGATCCACGGGAGCTCAGGATGATACGCGGCCCGATACATCGGCCATTGCAGCCAATCCCCGAACCCTCTATAAAATCTCGCGCTGGCATCGCGTTCCTCTCGACCGTCGTTGGCCATGGATATCTGACCCGCATGGAGCATCATCGTGAGCCAATCGCCACGCCCTCTCAACTCCCGAATCAACTTCTGCCCGCGCAAAAAGTCGTCCCGCGTGCTGCAGTATGCCTTGAGCATCAGCGTCCTGACCCTGCTCACCGGCTGTGGAGCGCTGTCGGATGTCCGCTCTTTCTCCACCCCTTATTCAACGCCTGACGGTGGCGAGACCGCGCGCTTGCGGGTGATCAGCGATGGCATGGTCAGGGCCGTACCCAAGTCCGATTGTGTGGACTTCCGCCTGCCGGGCGCGGGCGTCATGGTGGCGTTCCGCGATGGCTACGCCAATCGCAACGGCGAAAGCCTGGGCATGCCGGATGACGACAAACACTCATCTTCCACGGTAATGACTGAGCTGCTGGTGCCTGCCGGGCAGCCCATCGCGTTTCATTACATCGGTGCTCAATGCTACAACATGTTCCGCTTTGTCCCTAAAGCAGGGGCGGACTACCAGCTGGACGCCGCGGGGCGATACAAGTGCACGGTGACCCTCAAGCAACTGTCCGTGAAAACGACCGAGCTTCCCCCTTTATCCTTGGAGGACAGCAAACTGTGCAGGGCGACGGATAACTTTTAGCGTGGAGGGTTTTCCAAGGACGCCATAACGTTGAAAAAGGAGTTTCATCATGAGCCCCATCCCCACGTTCCAAACCCGCCGTCTCATCCTCACCCCCCTTGAACTGACGGATGCACCGGCGATCCAACAGCTATTTCCCCATTGGGAAGTGGTCCGTTACCTGGACAGCCGCGTGCCCTGGCCTTATCCGGATGACGGCGCGCTGACGTACGTGCGCGACCATGCGCTCCCCGCTATTGCAGCCGGACGCGAGTGGCACTGGATGATCCGTATTGCCGAAGAGCCGACACAGAGCATCGGCAGCATCAGCCTCTACGACCAGCCCGGCAACAACCGTGGTTTCTGGCTGGCGCCGCAATGGCAGGGAAAGGGCTACATGCGCGAGGCTTGTGAAGTGATCAATGCCTATTGGTTTGAAGCGCTGGGGCGCCCTGTCATGCAAGTGCCCAAGGCAGTGGGCAACCTTGCTTCGCGCAGGATTTCGGAGCGCGAAGGCATGCGCCTGATCGGGACGCAGGAAGGGGATTTTGTCTGTGGGGTGTTGCTCAAGGAGGTCTGGGAGATGACGCGTGACGCGTGGCTTGAAAGGAAGGCCAAACCTGGAGTGCATTGAACGGAATCAAGCTTCGTCATCATGAGTTTCATCGTCGACATTGATCAAGGAAGAACACATGCAACCGTCACTCAATCGAATCATGCTGTATGTCCGGGACGTTCAAGCGACCTGCGATTTTTATGAGCGTCATTTCAGTTTTACCAGTGAAAGAAAAACCGATGACCGCGTCACCGAATTGAGCCCTGCAAACGGTGGCGCGATCCTGATGGTTCACCCGGCAGGGAAGGCCGTTAAAACAGGGCAAGTTACCGTAAAGCTTGTCTTTGATCTCCAGGATGTCGAGGGTTTCAAGGCAAAGTGCCTGGCCCAAGGCCTGAAGTTTGGCGCTACGCACAGGGCGGACGGTTACTCTTTCGCCAACGCCAAGGACCCCGACGGTAATTCCATTTCCATCTCCAGCAGGGCGTTTGCATGCCGCTGAACTTTCAAAAGATGCATGCCAATGGCGATGACTTCGTTATTGTCGATTCGCGAAATTCGGCCAACCCGGTGACGAGTGCCATGGCCCAGCGAATGGGGGATCGGAACTTGGGCGTGGGCTTCAACCAACTCGCGGTGTTGCTCGATTGCGACGATGCCGATGCGCGCGTGATGTTCTGGAACGCGGATGGCTCCGCGCTGGAACGTTTGCGGCAGCGCAACACGGGGAGCGGCGGATATGCTGATGCGCGAAGCAAATGTTGCTTCGGTAGCGCTGCGCACCAACCGTGGTCTGCTCACGTGCGAGCGTACCTCAACCGGCGACATTTCCGTCGACATGGGTGTGCCACTTTTCGGCTGGTCGGACATCCCCTTGGCGCAAGCACTGGACACCGCTGTGTTGCCACTTGCCGGCAGTCCAGCCGCGTGCAGCATGGGTAATCCGCACTGCACTTACTTTGTGGGAGATTTGGCAACCGTTGATATCGCGACCATCGGCCCGGCCATCGAAACCCACGCGCTATTCCCACTCAGGACCAACGTTCATTTTGTCCAGATCATTGATCGCACGCATATTCGGTTGCGCATCTGGGAGCGCGGTGCAGGGATTGCACTGGGTTCAGGTTCTTGCTCGTGTGGCGCGGTTGTTAATGGAATTCGTCGTGGTTTGTTGGACAGCACCGTCGAGGTTGAATGTGATGGTGGAAGCGTGACGGTTCAATGGGATGGCGTGGGGGCGGTCTTTCTTATCGGGCCGGTGGAGGCGAGTTTTTCGGGGACGATGAGTCAAGCTTGAGTTGGTAGGCGTTTCTATCCTGGAGCAGGGATTTACGCCCCAAGCCGGTGGCCGTTGCGACTGATGATTCCAGACGGCTTGGAACAGGCAGCCAGCCGTGAGCATGCATTGATTCAACCCGAGTGAAGGTAAGCGCGAGGTGATCTGCGCGTTGATTGGATTGGTCATTGCCATCCTGACCAAGCGTTCGACCGTCAATGTCATATTCATCCTTTTGGAATCGGTCCGGTCCTGGCGCCCCGACAGATGTTTGAGCAAAATCAGGTGAGCCAAGGCACCAAGCGCATAGATCTCAAGGACGCCCAATGATATTGCAAAGTCGGCCAGTGAAGGCTGATGACATCAAGACCCTCTGCAGCTTTGCGCAGGACGCTCGGGAACTGTTCTATATGTTCCCGAAAGCCCAATACCCCCTGACTGAGGCTCAGCTGTCTGACGCCATCGCTCAACGATTCGATTCGACGGTCATCGAGGCTGGGAACCGTGTCGTTGGTTTTGCTAACTTCTATCGGGCTGAAACAGGTGGAGTTTGCTGTATCGGCAATGTCATCGTTGCCCAAGAGGCACGAGGTAAAGGCGTTGCAACCTTTCTTGTGGAAACGATGACGGCCCTGGCGTTCGACCGTTATGACGCCACTGAGGTGCAGGTATCGTGTTTCAATGAAAACACGGCAGGCTTGCTGCTTTATCCAAAGCTGGGCTTTTTGCCCTTCGCTGTTGAAGAGCGAGTTTCTCCAGACAGTCGTAGAACCGCACTCATCCATATGCGTCGCGGTAGAACGGGCCGCCCCTAGATCCTTTTGAGCGGCTACCGCCAGAAATGCCTGAAAACCCAAGCCCATCCCAACGCGACTGATTTACAATACCGCATCTTCGACAGAGGCCGGTATTTCGTGGATGCGTTTTCCCTTGTCTATCAACACCTGAGCGCATGGGTGATCGCCCCCATCACCCAGCAGTTCCTCGACATCTTCAACTTGAACGGTCGGTTCGGAGTCCTGTTTCTCTGCGCTTCCTACGGTGTCGCCTATGGCCTGTTCCGTTTCAGAAAACACCGCCGCCTGACTGACGCTCGTTCGTTCTGGCAATTCATCGGTGGTCGTGGGGTGTACCTGCATCGTTCGGCGTTGCTGGACTATCGCTACTACTTCGTCCGGGCGATTCTCAAGATTGCCTTGGTGTTGCCCATTGTTCATCTGGTCGATCCGTACATCCTGCGCTCCGGGGATTACCTGGCTTTTTTCAGCAACCTCTGGGGCGCGCGTCCGCGCCTCGGTGAGAATTTTTCGCTCGCGTTGCTTTATGGGCTGGGGGTGTTCCTGGTGAAGGATTTCGTCCACTACTGGGCACACCGGGCGTTTCATTCGCGCTGGCTCTGGGCGTTTCACAAGGTGCATCACTCGGCGCCCGTGCTGGTGCCGGCCACCGCGAGTCGGATGCATTTTGTGGAGAAAATCGTCGAGAAGCTCGGCATCACCGCCTGCCTGGGTCTTTTCGCGGGTGGCTTCTGGTATGCCAGTGGTGGTGAGATCAGCCGCTACACGTTGTTCGGCGTGACGTACCTGGTGTTCATTTTCAATAGCCTGGCGGCCAACCTGCGTCACACCCATGTCTGGCTGTCCTTTGGTCCGGTGCTGGAACATGTGCTGAACAGTCCGGCCCAGCACCAGATCCACCACAGCGATGCACCGCGTCATTTCAACCGCAATTTCGGCGTCAACCTGTCGCTGTGGGACTGGATGTTCGGCACGCTCTATGTCACCAGCACGCAGCCTGAGCACTTGCGTTTCGGCACCGGAGAACAGGACCACCAGCGTTACTTGACGGTGTATAGCCTGATTGTCACGCCTTTCGTTGAAACTGCCCGCAAGTGCCTGCCCGCGTTTTCATATCAACGCCAACACGCCACAATGCGCCCAACGCCTGCCATCGGATCAGCGAGTGCTGACGCGGGCGAGGTTGAGCGAAAATCCAGCAAGGAACGCCCATGAATTTCTTCAAGAAGCTCTTCGGTTCATCGAAAGCCCCTGAAACCCAAGACGACCAGCCCGCGCCGCAATCCCACGAGCTTGGCGACCTGACCGAGGCTGAAGCCGCCAATCTGGCCGTCCGGGAAGCCGGCGCAGCGTGCCTGGATCGTCATTGGAGCGCTGTTGGCACGGTCGAGCGGGATGTCCTTGCCTACCTGATCAGCCCGACCTTTTCCGGCGGCCCTTACTGGCCTTCGACCCGCCAGGCCTACCGCGTGGTTCGTCGTGGCGACACGATCATTCTCGCCACTGAAGGCCTGTCCGATCCATTCGATGATACGGAAGGAATGGGCAACGGCTTCGAGATGGAATTGTTCGTCGAAACCGCGGATATCCCCGAGCACGCCTATGGTCCTGTGGGGGAGGTCGATCCTTTCAAGCGCAGTTGGGCTTTCGAGCTGCTGGAGCACGTCGCCAAAACGGTGGCCGACGCTGGCGGCATCACCCACCAACTCGACCAATACGGGACGCTATCCCTTGAACTGCCAGGGCTCAGCCAATCGCACCACATGGGCGATCAACTGCCCAAGCTCTTCGTGACCGATGACGACTCCACCGGCGTTCTACTCGGCGCCCCGGCGCCGGATTTTCCTACCCAACTGGATGACATGCCCTTGTCCCCGGTCAGATTGGTGCCGGTGGTATTGATTACGGCGGCGGAGCTGGAGTACGTGCGTTCGGGAGGGCGAGCGGCGCGGGAGGATCTGGTGAGTCGTTTGAAGGCGGCGGGTGTTGGGCATATGAGCAGCTTGCATCGGGCGAGTGTGGTGTGATGCTGGAGCCGGTCATCGAACCTGGCGGTATCCCTTTGGCCTCCTGCTGACTCTTTCAATCCCATCTTCAAGGACGAACCCGTGACCGCATCCCCCGCCAAACTCATCTTCCTGCCCGGCGCCTCGGGCAACACCCAGTTCTGGCATCCGGTCGCTGAACGCTTGGCCCACCCGGCGCAGCAAGTACACATCGGCTGGCCCGGTTTTGGAGACACGCCGCCTGTGCCTGACGTGACCGGCATGAGTGACCTGGTGGCGCGTGTGCTGGCCGAGATCGACCGACCCACAGCGCTGGTGGCGCAATCCATGGGCGGTATCGTCGCTGTGCTCGCAGCACTTGAACGCCCTGAGCTGATCACCCACCTCGTGTTGACCGTCACCTCGGGCGGGGTGGACATGTCGGCGCTGGGCGCACACGACTGGCGCCCGGATTTTGCGGCGGCCAACTCGACACTGCCGAGTTGGTTTCTCGACGACCGCACCGACCTCACGTCTCGCTTGATCGAGTTGCGCATGCCGGTCCTGCTGCTCTGGGGCGACGCTGATCCGATCAGCCCCGTTCGTGTTGGCCAGTACCTTGCCCAGCTGTTGTCCCGCGCTGAACTGCACGTTTTTCCTGGCGCCGATCACAGCCTGGGCTTCACTCACGCAGATGAGGCGGCGAGGCTGATCGAGAGACATCTGGCGAGCGAGTAAGCGGAGCACTTGTTATCAAAGTGTCGGACTGATTGTGCGGCGCGGCGTGTTTCAAGACCTCCAGGACCCAATACCTTTTTCGAGACATCAATGACTGACTACCGCGGACTCATCCTCGAAGACACCCGTGAAGGCGCCACCGAGCGTGCCATCACGCAACTGGAAGCCAGCCTGGGGGCTCGCTTGCCGGACGACTATCGCCAATTCCTCAAGACCTGCAACGGCGCCTATGTGGAATACGATGTGCTGGCGACCCTGGCCAATGGCGATGAGGAACTGCTCAGTTTTTCACTGTACGGGCTGGACCCGGACAAAGAATATGAATCCAACCCCTTTGAACTGGAGCAACTGCGGGCCCAGCCCGGTTTCCCCGCAACGGGATTGTTGCCGATCGGTCGCGACGGCGGCGCGAGTATCTTGCTGCTGGACCTGCGGGAAGGGCGCCAGGACGTGGCGGCGATGGTGGCGGGCCTACCTGCCTGGACCGGTCGCCGTCAGCAGGGCGATGAGTACGTGGTGCTGGCGGATTCTTTCAATGGCTATCTGGATTCGCTGCATTTATCGCAAGAGCGGATCGAGGAGCATATCAATCACTTCATCATTAGCCCTGAGAGTATTGAGGCGACGTTGGAGTGGTTGGATAAGGGCAGTCCGGGGTGGCGGGAGCGGTATCGGGAATTGTGGAATGCGAGGGTTGTGGATCGGTTGATTTGAAGACTGATTGGGTGGATGAATTCCGGTCTTGTCCCCTGGAGGCTGTTTACCTCTACTTCCCAAGTCGTCGCCACCAATCGGCAGCATTACGGGCGTTCGTAGCTTTTTTAAAGACTGCGGATCTTGGCGATGCTTCCAGATAAAGCCGGCCTTCATCTGGAAGCAGAGATATAGGTAAAAACGACCTGTTGATTCGAGCAGAATTATCTTGGCTGTCTTGCCTAAGGCTTCAGGCAACAATGTTAACTTTCGATAAGCTATGAGCGATGCAAGTGGGCGCTATAGACACGAAGCGGCCTTGGTCAGCACAGTAGCTGTAACTTCGATCTTCAGTCAGCAAGGACATCTCATTGAACGACTCTGAACATGTGAAAGAACTGTGCGCCCGTTTCAACTCCGGAGAACATCTGAAATTTACGTTTTTCTGGGGGCACCAGCGCAGCAAAATTGCCGTTACGGCTTCGTGCTTCAGCCAATGGTTCGAGGCCGGGTTCATTGTCGAGGGGCAACATTACCCGACAGCCGAACACTTCATGATGGCCGAGAAAGCGGCCTTGTTCGACGATCAGGAAATTCGTGCGCAGGTGCTCCACGCACCTACTCCTAATGCCGCCAAGGCACTTGGCCGCAACGTGCGCGGATTCGATGATCAGGTTTGGCTGCAACACCGATACGACATCGTCGTTCGAGCGAACCAGGCCAAGTTCTCTCAAAATCCGCAGTTGAACGAATATCTTCTACAAACCGGTTCGAGCGTTATTGTCGAAGCCAGCCCGGTTGATAACATCTGGGGTATAGGGCTCGCACAGGACAACGCGGATGCGAACAATCCGAATCTGTGGAAAGGCTTGAATCTGCTGGGATTTGCGCTGATGCAGGTGCGGGACGGGGAGTAAGTTATCCCTTCGCCGCTTGAATCCAGTCCTCAGTCGAGACGCTCGATGGCGCGTGCAAGATTTGCGTGTGCCTGCTGCTCGAATGCGTCGAAGTACGCTGCGGTCGTATAGATCCGCCCGCGCGCCTGGAATCCCTCCAGGACCTGGCGCCGCTTTTGGCGGTACACAGGCAGAGGCACAAATTGGTACTCGTGGCGAATCTGTTGGTCGTATTCCTCGAACCGTTCGAACGACGCTCCAAGGATCGCCAGATCCGTGTCCACCAACACCGCTTCGTCTGCCGACTTCGGGGCGCCATCGTGTCGCGTCACCATGATCAGGTCGTAAAGCCTGCGTCGCGTTTCATCGCCCAGGCCGCTATCACGTGCCACGTCGTCCAACCATTGCGCGCTACGCAGCTCGTTGTCGCTGCGAAGGGGCTCGTAGATCGCGTCATGGAACCACAGCGCGAGGTCGATTTCGGCGGGGGCCTGGCAGGCCGCATTGACGAATCGGCGCACTTGAAGACATTCCTTCAGGTGCTGGAGGGTGTGGTAAGCGCGATGCGGCTCGCAGTAATGTCGAATGAGTTCTTCGTACGTCTCTCGTGACGCGCATACGACGCCAAGCTCGGCCCAGACGCGAGCCCAGGCGTCGAAATCCGTGCCATCAACTGCGTCGAGGTCGCCCTGTGGGCTGGCCGGGAATAGACCGTTCTCTTCTGGCGAACCCGTCATCGTTTCTCCTGCACTTCAAAAATGAAAAAGATAATTATTGAGCATCACCCGCCGGCGCGTCGTCGGCATCGTCTGCTGGCGCTCCGTAAGGTGCGCCAATCTCGACCCGATCAGCCTTTACCCAACCGGTATAGTCGTCGCCGCTCTTGGCGATGAAGTTCACTTCCAGCCATGATTCGTCTTCAAGGCTGGAGTAAACGGTGAGAGAGTCGCCGGGGATTACGAAAATCTTCTTATTGGCACAGGCTTCATCTGGCGCTTCGTGGAAATGCAGGCGCCCAGTGCCAATGACCTTGCCTTGCACTGACGGATGAAACTCAGGCACCGTTCCGGAGATCTTTTCCGCCAGGGCCGAACAGTTGACAGCGGCCTGGCTCAGGCTGCTGAAAAGGCACAGGCACAATAAGCTTGAACGCAGATACATCGTGGCGAATCCGTTTGGGGTGGAGGCGTAGGATAGTTAAGTCAGAAACTATTGGGAAAGAGACATGAAAAAAGGGGACTGGAAAAAGTGCAGAAAGAGGTGCTCATCTGCAAATACCCTGCTATCCAAACCATCCACTCAGCAACACCGCGCCCAACGCGACTAACGCGGTATTGAGACAGACCAGCGTGAAGCCAAACCTTACCAGTTCGCCTTCCTCCTTGGCCTGGGTCTTGGCAAGTCCCAGGATCAGCATGACAACCGACAGCGAGCCCAGCGCTGCATGCCCTGCCGAGCTGTTCTGGACGGCAGCCAACAACAGGCGAGAGGATTCGGGCAACATCGCGATGGCCGGCATGAAGATCGCGTTGCCGCCAACATTCGACCCCGTCATGTAGCCTGACAGCGCGCCAAACAGGGCAACCAGCGACGTCGCGGCGGCGGGCGACAGGCCCGCCAGCATTTGCATCAAGCCCGCGAGGAAGCCGGCCTTCACCATCATCTGCGACATCGCGAGGAAGAAGAAAATGGTCAACAGTGGTCGCTTCGCCCGCGCCACCAGCGCAGCAGGCATACTGACGTCGAGTGCTGTCTGGCGTTGTGTGTGGCGCGTGTGAAACCCTAGCCCGATCAGCACCAGAACCAGTGCCAGGCCTGGTGAGGAGAGTGGCTTCCAGGTGACCTGAGCGCCCTGTACAACCCAGTGATCCTGCCAGGAGGTGATCGCCCACACCATCTTCAATGCGACAATGCAGACAATCAGCACCAGATACGGCCATGCCTGACGCGGCCATTGCACTGCACCGCGCTCGCTATCGTTGCGGCGCAAGCGCCACAGCCCAGCAGAGAGTACCGCTGCGGCCGTCACCAGGCCCGCGGCCACGCCGGCCACTTCCGGCCCCAGCCACCGACTGGCACTGTAAAGCACGCCAACAAACAGCAGCCAGAAAGCCCCCAACGCCCTCCATTCCCGCGAGTCACGAACGCCTGCAAGAGATAGCGCGATTGCACTGAGGACCAAAAAAACCGGTGCGCTGGTCAGTGCCGAGGTCGATGCCAGCGCGGTTGCGTCCAAGTGAACCAACGAAGCACCAATGACCGATGCCAGGCCCAGTGTTCCCCAGGGCATGATTGCCATGCCGGTCAGTGCTATTCGTAGCGCGATCCGACGCTCGAAGAGACTGAGCAGCAGGGGCACCGTGGCGATCAACGACACGCCGAAGCCGGTCATCGCTTCGAGCAGCGGTGCCAGTCCAAGAACGATAAACACTACTTGATCGCCGCGCCCAAGCCCCAGTGACTGCACCCATCGGCTAAGCGCCAGGTTGACGCCCATGCGCTCGATAAAAATCACGAAGACCAGACCTGGAACGATCACGAAAGCCGTACTTGCAAACAGCACGGCCGTATCTTGAGCGGCGGCCACCATACTGCCTAGGCGCCACGCGTCTGCAGCGCCGGCGAGCCAGAGCACCAGGACCAATGCAGTGCCTGCAATGGCGGCGTGCATGGGGGGCCGGCGCAGCACGACAAGCATGGCTGTAACCAACAGGACAGGGGAAAGATGGAACAGTGCGAGCATGCCAATAATATCCTGTGTGTGTTGCGACTAAGGCTGCGTACGCAGACTGCTGGCAAGATAATATTTCTCTTGGCTAGATAAAGGGGCGCGGTTTTCTGTTAGTTTTCGAGAAAATTTCTCACGGGTTTGCCATGGCCAAAAACGACGCAGCACTTGAATCGTTGGACAAATTCGACCGTGCCATCCTGGACCTCATCCAGCGCGACAACACGATGCCGCTGCGCCTCATGGCCGAGCAGGTCAATCTTTCCACGGCCGCCGTTCAGCGCCGTATCAAGCGGATGGAAGCGGGGGGCGTCATCACGGGCAACGTAGCCATCGTGGATCCCACCGCCGTAGGACGGCCGATCACGATCATTGTGGAAGTGATGGCAGAGCGCACCAGCATCGAGGCACTGGAGGCGATGAAGGCACACTTCGCGGTGCCCGAAGTTCAGCAGTGCTACTACGTCACCGGCGAAGTGGATTTCGTCCTGGTATTAACCGTTGCCAGCATGAACGAATACCAGACGTTGGCGCGGCGATTGTTTGCCGAAAATTCCAACGTGACCTGGTTCAAGACAATCGTGGCGCTGGACCGTGTGAAAGTCGGGCTTAATGTGCCGAGCATGCCTGTGGGGATCGTCATCTAGCCTTCTTATCAAGCTCTCCAGGTGATTGCGCCAGAAACGCCGCGATCAGCGATACAACCTGCTGCTGAATCACCCCACGAGCACGGCCGCCATCCCCATCCTGACAAATAATGCCATCTCCCGGCACGTGCTCTTCGAGGATCTTCTGCGCACCAGGTTTGCACATCGACATGAAGCTGAAATGGCTTGCGTCTTTGATCTCGACATAGCGGCTTGTCGCCGAGGGCAGGCGCTTGGCCAGGTTGGCAGATTCCAACTCGGCGGGAAGCTCTCGCGACGGTACACCGGCCGCGATCACCAGGGCGGGGACAGGCAGCGTGACCAAGCTTTTATCGGTCAGGCCCCGTGAAAGGCCCAGGTCCAATGTCACCACCGCAGTGATGCGTTTATCACGCCAATCGGCGGCCAGTTCGGCCTTTGATTCAGCGGTGCTGGCGGGATTCATCTGTTCGTAAACGGTGCAACTGGATAACTGCGAATGGGCTTTGCAGTCTTGGGCGAAGCGCTCTGGGTCGAAGCGAGCGCCGGCGATTTCCAGGGCGGTCCAGCCGCCGAGTGAATGGCCCACGGCTGCAATTCGTCCATTGGCGACCCGGCCAAATTTTTCAGGTTGAGTCGTGACCGCATCAATGACCCGACGCAGATCGACGGGCCGCTGCCATAACTGCGCCGCTGCTTGCGGGCTGCGGTCATGGGTGGTGCTGCCGGGGTGGTTGATGGCGGCGACGATGTAACCCTTCTGGGCCAAGGCACTGGCCAGCCAGATCTGGTTGCTCCAGTTACCCCGGTATCCGTGGGAGAGCACCACCAATGGGTGTTCGCCGGCAGTGGGCGGCGCGTTACGCACGGCAGAGGCGCCGACAAACACCGCGTTATCGGCGATCAGTTGCGCGGTTTCGGTGGTTGCGCTGGGGTACCAAACGACCATCTCCAGTGCGCGGCCATTGTGCGGATCCAGGGTGGAAGATTGGAAACCGATGGGGTTTTCGTCAGCAAATGCGATGGTCGTCAGGCAAGCCAACAACAGGGCGCCGAAAGCTGTTTTCAATGTCGTTTCTTCCTTGATTAGACGAATGATGGGGTCGATAAGCACGGGCATTAAAGCTCAGATTCGAACCGCTGCGCATAACTTTTATCGACTAAAAACCTAGCCCCCGAAAGCAAACTCCGAGGGGGCGAATCGGTCGCTGGTGTCCATACGAATATTGCGCAGCGCCACGGTTTCCAGGTGTGACGCGTAGAGCGACTCAGAGAAATAGCTGATCAGAATGGAACGACGGCGTGCGCCGATCACGTTCAGGCTGCCCGCGTGTACCAGGTCGACATCGAACACCAGGATGTCACCGGCAGAGCCTGAAAGCTGTACGGCGCGTGACTCGTCATTGAAGTCGAAGGGTGGGGCGCCCGGCTCAGGTCGATGGCTGCCGGGGACGATCCGTGTCGCGCCGTTCTCGGGGCCGTAATCGTCGAAAAAAGCCAGGGCGATGGCGATGTCGCCTGGCCGCTGGGCTGACAAGTCGCGGTGCAGTTGTTGGTGGCCGTTACCCGCCAGGGGCTCGCGTCCTTCCACTTGGGAGAGAAAGAATCGCTCGCCGATCAACTCACCTGCCACCGCCAGTAGCTGGGGTAGACGACATACGGCCTGAATCTTCGAATCATCGTCCAACATCGAATAGCGCCAGTCCATGCCGCGGGGCACTGGCCATTGGTCTGACGGACGTACACCTGCATCGAACACGGCACGAAGGTCGGCCAGCCACTCGGTCGGGATTGCTTGACGGAGCAGGGCGTAGCCGTCTTGGTGGAGTTGTTTGTGGTCAGGCATGGTTTTTTCGACTTCCTTGTGCGGACCTTTGGAAGGCTAGTATGCAAACCAAAGTGGGACCACCAGCCCTTGATGAGTCAGGGGCTCTGTAGGAGCTGTCGAGTGCAACGCCGTTCAAGCGGGAGCAAGCTCTCGTGGAACAAATTGCAACCATGTGATTTTTAAGGCTGAAAATACATATCGATCGTTCCCACGCTCCTGCGTGGGAATGTCGCCAGGGACGCTCCGCGTTCCGCTTCTGGAAAGTGACGCAGAG
>Ga0065704_10000228_pt1 | contig 64597 bp, 32 predicted proteins | sample SwiRhicommuniRL2_FD_59091 | JGI IMG/M metagenome (GOLD analysis project Ga0065704, IMG submission 59091) | Switchgrass rhizosphere bacterial communities from Rose Lake, Michigan, USA - RL2 v2 (version 2) | ecosystem: Host-associated > Plants > Roots > Rhizosphere > Soil | place: East Lansing, MI | reverse complement strand
TTGCTAATAAGTTGCAGGAAGAACTTAAAACTGCTCAGATTATTGAACGTGAGTTAACTAAATCCGAAATGGAAGGACTTCTTGAAAAAATAGTGCTCTGCAAAAATGAATTCAATAGAGGAGTTCATCCTCAAGTGATCAAAGATGATGGTAACGGGATTTTATTCAGATCTCCCTTGGCTTCTCTTTATTACAATAACAGAGAATATCAAGAGTTTGATCAGTGGTTGTGTTGCCAGATTGAAGAGTCTAAGTTACTTACCTCTTAAGTTTTGGTTGTTTCTGATGTGATAGTTGGAGAAGATTAAAAAAACACATAAAACAAAAAACAAAAAAAAGGTATAAATGTGGAATGAAAGGTCCACAATCCCCCCACCCATCTCTTTTTTCTTTTATCTCTCACCCCTTCCCACTCTCAAATCACTCTTGTGGTGGTTTTGGTGCTGGTGAAGGTTTAGATTTTGGCTGCAAATTTTTGGTGATTTTGGTTTTCGGTGGCTTGTCAGTTCTTTAAACTAACATTGCTCTTAGGAATAAGGACTCTCGTCCTCCCGGCTGTCATTAGGGTGGACGCACTCTTTTGATAGAAGGTGGCAACAGAACTACAAGTCATGATTATCACAATTATTAGAAATATTGGGGAAAAAATCGAAAAGTTGACATGAAAAAACATGCAACAAACAGCTGGGTTCGGATTAACAATAACCCAGTTAGAAACAAATAGTATAGAAGTGGATTCAAAGGTCCATAATATTTGTTCTTTAGTTCTTTATTTATTTTTTGGTGATTTTGGTGCTTTTGATGATTTTGGTGCTTTTGGTGATTTTGGTAAATTGGGATTTGGTAGGCTTGGTTAGATTCACTTGATGGTATTAGTTCATCGGTTTGAAGTCGAACACAGGTTCTTTTAGCCTTGCCCCTAGGAATAGGACTCGCTCAGTCCTCCCTTTTTGTCAGTAGCTGTGGATGAACACTCTTCTGATATTAAGGTAGCAACAAAGAAACTAGTGGTTGATTATTGGACTCCGATCTTGGTACTGGCCAAGTGGAGCTAACAGTGAAATTTGAATTCTGAAACATTTTGGATGCTGGTTGTTTTTATGATGGTTGATGTAATTTGGTTGAAAGGTGTTGTTGTAATCGTTGAAAACTCGGACTCGGACTCGGATGCAAATCCTCATACTTGTCGGCGGTTGGTGGACATTCATACAGGGACGGAACCCCTTATGATAATCTTCTCTACTAATTGTCGGATAGGTCTATTTAGATAATAAATTGTTTACTTAACAACTAGTTGTAAGAAGTCTTGAGAAAAAAAAATCTAGTTTCAAACTTAGCCTTGAAAGTCCTAGTTTAAGAAGCATCTAAACCCCTTGGATAACTCAAAGGTACTGGTTGAATTAATTCTGTCTACTGAATATATATTCAATAAAATCTAGATAAAACTCACGAAAAAAATATCTCCAAAAAAAGGTCGTACCCGGATTCGAACTGGGGTTAACTGGATCAAAACCAACTGTGATAACCACTACACTATACAACCAATTGTGGAATTTAGTTATTAGCACCTAGTAAATTCGTGATTGAAGTGAAAGAAGACTGTGACTCTTAAGATACACTCGGTGACTCATAAAAGCCAAGATCAACTCGGATAACTGCAACCAGAATCATCAAGACTCAGCGACAACCACAGTAGCTGAAATGAATTCAAAACGAAGCAAATTCATGATGAAAGTAGAAAAAGATATTTTACATATTCTGAATACTGAACAAGTCGATTAGAGTAGACAATTATTTAATAGAACCACTCCAGATAACGTAGAACACAAGATTAGCAAAAAGGAAGTCGTACCCAGATTCGAACTGGGGTTGACTGAGTCAGAACCAGTCGTGATAACCACTACACTATACAACCTACTGTAGTATATAGTAATAAGCACCCAGTCATTCATAAAAAAGCTTGAAATACGAATAGCCTGATGACGATCAATGATTGGCCGGGGATTTCATTTGTGAGTTGTTCATAGCTAGCTAATTCAGACAAACGTGTTCGTTGTGTGGCGATTTACCTTCTCTCTTGGAGCCTCTAGTGGTTCCGTGACTTGAATGGCTCTGATCAAATCTGTTCCAGTGAACAAGGTCGAATCTTTTCTACTTTTTGGAGAGGCCTTCATAGAAAGAAATTGTTACGTTCTTGAGTCTTAGGTAATTTTCTATAAATCTTCTAAGTGATCTAAGCGACATAAATTTTAATATTTGGCAGAACTTCATTAAAGTTCGCTAAATTCGAGAATCGTGGACTCTTTCTGAGAATTCGTGAACAGTTCTGAATGTAAAGAAGCGCTATCTAAGTTCTCAGATCAGTTAAATGAATTTCGTAGAAAATTTCGTAGAAAATTCCGTTAAAGTTTGTCGTTTCCACCGGTTCGTGAGCCCGCAGCTGGTAGATATTGATCCATAGATACAGAACGATATTCAAAGATGACATAGATATAGTACGATAGTTGATGATGACTAACTTGTAACTGATAGAACGTCAAATGTTGAGTGTATCACGAGTTAACCCACTAATTATCTGACCTAGTCTGATAATTAGTGGGTTTAATCTTCCATCTAATAATTTTCTATTAGAGTTTGATTTCTTAGATATCGCTCCAGTAATCAGACCCAAATATCCATCCACTAATCATCCAGACCAATGTGACTCACCCTGACTAATGTGACTCATTTCTCCAATGCTCAAATTTCATTTGGTTCTCATTATTCCCCCTTCTTAGATATATCTGTGACGGCAATTTCAACCTTCTTTCCTGTGTATCTCTAAATCTGCAATACAACTCCTTTCTCTAATTATTTCTCTAATATATTATTTTGGGGCCAATTTAAAGGAAAGAATATCATTCTTGCCCACGTCCACAGGGTCTTCTTCTCCTACTCTATTTCCTGAGATACCTTCTATCGAAGCAATCGTAACATCCCCCATAATCTTTCTCGCCACATTAATGACTGGAGTCCCTTTCTTCACCAAAACACAATCTCTAAAAACTGCATCACTGCTATTTTCAAAATTCATATTTCTCACTGGAAATATCGGTACCAACTCGAGTACTTCTGCTGCAGTTTGAAGAAGCTTGACTACCCCAGTAGAACCAAATCTATACAACACCAAATCACGAATATTTTCGACTCTGTTGGCGATTTTTGGATCCATTGGTTTGAGACCAGATTCTTCACCAAGGTCTTCTAACGTATCGATAAATTCTGTTCCCGAGTCATATTTTATATAGCTTTGATTTGCCAACTTACGAAGGAGTACTTCTGTTATGGATGACGTCAATACTGCCTTTGAATCGGGATACTTGAGAATGATTTTAGACACGTTTTTGTCGGCATCTGGATGGTCCATTTTGTTAAGAGCAAGCACAGTTGGGAACTTTACCTTCATAAATGACTTTACAACGGATTCTACCGTCTCGTCATCCCATTCATTGAGTGGAGCTAAGCCAGGCATGAGATCCAAAGCTCTTCCAATTAAACGTTTACTCGCAGAGTAACCACCCAATTGTTGTCTCAACGTCTCCAACGTAGTACTCTTGGTCGCTATATGTCTTCTGACTACACTTCCCCATCTCTCCTTCAAGTTACCGAGAATCCACCTGAAAATTTCGTCCTGAAGCCATTCAATATCGTTCACGGGGTCATACCCTCTAGTAGCCTTTCCTTCAGCGTTGGTGGTTCCACTAGCATCGACAATATGTATCAAACAATCTGCTTCTGTCAAGTCTCCCAAGAACTTGTTACCAAGACCACGTCCTAAATGTGCATTTGGTACTAATCCTGCGACATCTAGCAACATTATAGGAACCCCTCTTTTCCCGTTACGACAGTAGCCGTAGTTGGGCTTACATCTATCTTGTAATTTGAATCTTGAACAAGCACATTCTACTTCAAGGTATCCTGTAGCTTTATTGGGGTCGATTGTGGTGAACGGAAACGCACCAACTTTCGCATTTGCGTCGGTAAGCGCGTTAAGTGTTGTCAGCTTTCCACTCAGAGGTTTCCCTACAAGCGCAATGACAGTCTCTCTTCCCATAATAAGTTAGTGATGTAAATCGAGATTCGAACAAATTCGGAGATATAAGATTTTCATAGATGCGATGAGACAAAATAGTGAGAAAACCTAGGAATTTGAAAAATTTAGTGGGTATGAGATGAATTTAGAGAGAAATAATTAATGGGAAGGGTAAATTTTGCGACAATTCCAAGAATTTAGTGAGATTCAGAAGAATTTATTAGATAGATTAAGGTAACATCATCCGATGTTGTAGTAAAGTTAACGACTTATTGGTTTATTATGATCTCTTTGTCTTAGAAATTGTGATGATCCCCACTTTTCACTACATTCCCATTATACCTTCACAACTTTATCACTACTTTATCATTACACCTCCACTACATTCTACTGAGACTCAGCGAGGCCTATTAGTAGAATCGCTAGGCATGAGGTCACGATTCTTTTATTAGTTCGTATCGTGAACCCCCTTATTATTCCTCGGCAGGATATCGTGGCCCATTACTACTCCACTACTACTCCACTACTAAATCTAATGAGTCTCTGCAAGCCTATATGAGAATTAGTCTTGATTCTAGTCACGTTTCTAGGTCGTGCACTTTACGAAATCACCGATGTCTAAAGGTTACTGGTTCTTCAGTGGTTGTTCTCCCTAAAATATCATCTAAGAAGACCCTCCTACTCACTCTGTAGCTTAATTAATATTGTGATGTGGTCGTAGCGTTGGTATCACAACAATCACAGCCGTCACTATGATAAATTCTGGGGTCAGTTGTAACGACTGACACTGCGCATTTAAAACTCCACGAAACAAAACGTTGTTCCACACCTTCCTCTCTAGCAACTACACACAATGGCTTTCAATATCAGTAGTATCTTCACGAATGTGTTCAGTGGACTCTCAGCAGACTTCAAAAAGAAGAACTTTTCTCTCTACGGCCAATGGATCGGACTCTTCACCATCATCCTCTGTATTGCCTTAGGGATTGCCAACATCTTCCATGCGTCGTTGGTGATTATATTCTCAATCATTTGTATCGTTCAGGGATTGGTGGTGTTATTTGTTGAGGTTCCGTTCTTGTTGAAGATCTGTCCTTTGACCGATACATTTACCAACTTTATCCGTCACTTTGATGATAACTTGCCACGCTGTGGGTTTTACTTGTTGATGAGTGTTGTACAATGGTTGTCGTTGACATTGATGGCCACCAGCTTGATAGTGGTGGCTGTATTCTTTTTGTTGGCCAGTTCTTGTTATGCATTGGCTGCTGTTAAGAACCAGGAGTATTTGAAGTCATCGATCCAAGTGGGTGATGACAGTGTGCAGGGACAGGTTGCTGAACATGTGGTGAGAGGTGTGCTCTAGTTAAATATTCGAGAGAAGTGAGAGGAGAGTAACTGATGTTTTTCGAGAGTGTGACCAAACCCTCCTTGGGAGCCTGACGCCTAGCGAACCTGAAAATTCAATAAAAGAGGATCGCTAATTACAATGGCCATCATATATCACCATATTCCTAAACACTCTTCTACATCTAGCCATCCTGATTATTGATAGATTTTACTATGAATCAACCCTGAAAAACTTCGATAGTTGGTGACTTGTGAGATTCTAGCGAGGTGTAAGGATTCTAAATACATTTTCACGACCATTGGCCTCATGCGTCTTCCTGGTTATCAACTGTTCTTTGATTGTCGTCTCTTTGTGAGGTGATTTCTCTTGAAACATTCATGAGTTCATATATCACTATCAGATTTATTAGCTCTCTTTGTTTGTTACTCTGCTAACCTGTTCTATTGAAATTATCTAGCGTTATGAAATATTATGCTGCTCTTCGCTACAAGATTATCATGTATACATACGTTACCTTCTCTCTATTTCATTCTTTAATGTACGTTTATATATGCTTTTTTTGAGTTTAGGTTATATTATGACGTATATCTGGTATATGACATAGTAAAAGATCATCACCGCTGTAGTTGTAGTATCCACTAATATTCAATAGACGTCACTGGATGTCTCTAAATATCACTAGATGTCACTATAATTCACTAGAAGTCACTAATATTCACTACAATTTACACATATTAATTATATAATCACTTCGCTCAGTATTTCATCACCTGTTAGTGATGGGTTTGTAGTAACACCAAGAGCCATCTGATTATCTCACAGCTCTAAAACCCCCTCATTAGTTCCTGGATTAACTTCAGATGCTTTACATCTCAGATGAACGTTCTCGCTCTTGTATGAGTTGATCGTGTAGTAACTCCTGTTAAACATCATATCCGCAATAGATAATATTTTGTGCACATCTGATATTGAAATTTTCGAACGAGCGATGGATTACTTTCAACAACAACAATGACTAGCGTGCTACCATATATAGAGGATACGGTGGGAACCATGAATAAGGCAGTGGACGAGCTGCCAGTCACAGAATCCGAAACAAAACCAGTAAAAGTCAAACGCGGCAAGAAGAAGAATACTGACTCAGTACCCGCCAGATCACAAGGACCTTCGATAACGTCACTTTCGTTCGATCAGGTTAACGATGACGCAGATGAGTTGATCGAATTAAGAGGAGAGGGCCGGTACTTTGGAGTCACGGACCCAACTTCCGGTGACTCCATAAACGCTCTTCAAAACCTAGGACCACTCTGTGCCAACTGTCATAAGCGTGGACACATACGAGCCAAATGTAAGACAGTGGTTTGTCACAAATGTGGAGTGGTAGGAGAACATTACGAGACTCATTGTCCAACCACTATGATCTGTGCGAGATGTGGACAGAAAGGCCATATGGCCAGTGGATGTACCAGCAAACTGAGAAAAAGACAATACTGTAGAGACTGTGATACGTTTAGTCATGGTGATGACACATGTCCGTTTATATGGAGATCATACTTGACAAACGCTTCTGATAACAAGTCCGAAGAAAGCTCGGTCTTGCCAGTGGTCTACTGTTACAATTGTGGAAGTGACAATCATTATGGTGACGAATGTCCAGAGACAAGAACCTCAAGAGTTCCCAACTTTGGCAGTGCATATAGTGGAAGCAACTTGCCCAAGGAATTGAGACCGTTATACTTTCACAGATTAAAGTCCGTCAGTTCAACCAGCCGAGACTATAGTTCCAATAACACTCTGACTTCTCAGACATCCACCAATAAGGTATATAATTTCCCTCGAAACCCTACAAGATCAGGACACATTGGAGGAAATAATGACAGAAACTCGTACAGCAACAGCAACTCGTCCTACAATAACAACTCGTCCTACAATAACGGCTCATCTTACAACAACTCGTATAGCAGTGCCTACAACACCAGCTCCTACAACAATTCGTCATATTCCAACTCAAACTACAACAACTCGTACAAACCATCGAAACCAAGTTACAACTCCAACTCCAACTCCAGCTACAGATCCGGCTCGAAGCCTGAACGTTCTGGATACATTCCCCCTAAACCAACTTCTCGCAAACCAACGAGAACAGGCATGATAGAACAGAGCAAGAAGAAACAAAAGAAGAATATAAGGAGCTTGTATTAGAAATGGTGATATAATCCTCATAGTCCAGTTAAAACGAAGTTGGTAGAACAAAAAGAACTCAGAACTGATAGTATTAATACTATTATATCATACCTCTAGAACTGATAGTTCTAGATCATAACTTCAAACTACCAATAATCACAATAAAACACTGATCTTGTACTTACAGTCTATTGTGTAGACATTCAACATTTGTACCCACTCTCAAACTTGGTCTTTTTAACGTCTCATGTATTTTACTCTTGTTGAACACTGCTGTCACTTCTATTGAAGCTCCATCGCGTAATCATTTAGCTTCTTCAACAGCCATAATCTAACCCTCTGTCTCTTATATAGAAATCTCTTCTTCTCCTATAAATAGCCCCACCCCTAGTTCTGTACAAGCGCATAATTTCCCTAGTTCCATACAAACTCACAATTCCCCCTAGTACCATCAAGCTCATAATTCCGTCGTTAGCGCGCTATTTTATCTTTTTGATCTGAAATCGAAATCTTCCGTACTTCTCACGGCTCGCTCAGATCATTTATAGTCACCACTAGTTCTTCTTCACGACCATAAAAGTGCTTCGTTGTACGAATACAACTCATATTGTGCGATAGAGTACGTTATAACGTGACATCATTGATTACGGCGAGATTTACGTCTCTAACCCAATTTTTTTCACCCTCAACCGGTCTCGGACCGATTTACAACCACTCTAAGATCAAAAAATCTAGCTGAATCTTACTCTAATCCCCCAGTTATCGGTCTAGCTACACTCATACAAGCATCATTCAGACTTTAATTAGTAATCCGGGCTATCGCTAGAATTTTTGTCCCGCTCTGAAGACTCAGCATTATTGGACCCGACTCCATATCTGTTTTTCAAGAATCTTTTCTATACTCATCAAAAGACTCGGATCCAAACATCCTTAATTGATTAACGAATACTCTTACGAATTATGATATCTCATTCAACTGCCACTACCACAGATACACGTGAAGGCGCGGTCGAGTCCATACTCGACTTCTTCCCAATCAAATTCGATCGTCACTACTTCCACTTTCCAACTACAAAATCAAAAGAATATACACGTCACCGTCAAGCAGTTACACAAAAATATGGAGTGATCACTACCCTTATTCTTTTAGGCCTCCTTCTATTGATTCCAGCATTGAACTATCTAAAACTTCGAGGTTACTATGGCTTTCATCGAATTCACGTCTTAAGGTCCTTAAATCTGCGACTTAACAAATATATCATCACGGGTAACGAATTGCATCCCTGCCGTCGTCGTCGGTGGCGCTATCTAATTTCTTGGTTTGCCCAGATTTCAAAAGAACTTGTATTCAAAGTTACATATCATGCCAACGCACTTATCCAAATCACATTTTGGCTCTTTACCCTATCTTCGCTCTCACTCACCGAAATACATCACGGAGACTTGATCTTTTTAGCAAAAAGACTAGGCAGGATAGCCACGGTCAGTTTACCGACTATTCTTTTCCTAACATTGAGACCATCCCCTTTTCCTCATACCCTCTACTTGAATCTTTTGGTGATACACAAATGGCTCTCGAGACTCATTATTGTCGAGGCGATTCTCCATACGATTATCTACTGTGCCAACTTTCAACGTCAAAATACCTGGAAGAAGGCATGGAAGACGGAAAACGTGTATGGCTGGGTAGCACTTTTAGGGTTTGTGGCTATATTAATAACATCGCTCCTGAAATTAAGGGACAAGAGCTACAGACTCTTCTATATCAACCACTACTTCTTCAGTTGGGTGATTGTGGGCACATTACAATTCCATGTGAGACCCTATAAGATTACAAAGTACACGGTGGTGAATGTATGTATTTTAGTGGGCCAGATTGTTTACAGATTGTTCCTTTCTCGTCGTACATCGTCCCCTCTTGACGTCAAGGTAATTGATATCTCCCCCAACCTCTCGTTGGTAGAGTTCCCCAACAGTCTCATTGCCCAACCGGCACTCAACCCTGGAGCTCACATCCGATTTAACGCCTACCACTCGAACTTTATCGTCAGAGGATGGAACCAAATATTCCCCATCTATCACCCGTACACTCTTGCCTCTCTCCCTCAGGATAACTATCAAAGGTTGATTGTCAGAAAGAGTAACTTTAAGATCCTCAACAATCGCAAGTACATTGTATGTGGGTCATACGATCCACACATATTGTTCATCAACTCTCGAAACACTCCACACACCAAATTCTCGATCCACAAGCTAAATGTTCAGGCAAAAAGAGTGTTGATGGTAGTGGGTGGCTCTGCCATCTCATTTGCGCTACCAATTTTGAGGGTCATGAACTACCATGGAATCCCAATCAAGATAGTATGGGTACTCAAGGACTTTCTTGATGTCAATGCTCTTCGATATTTCGATGGATTTGTCCATGGTGATGATTTCGAAATATTTGTAACTGGAACAAGAGAATATAAGGAGCGGACCCACGACGGAATCAGTCGCCATGCTAGTTATGCATCATTGGGTGGAAGAAGTCTACGCAATCACTTCAGATTTGGCTCGGTAGGAAGTCGGTACAGTGTCTCGTCCGAAATTTCTGAAGACAGTCCACTACTCTCCAAATATGAAGAGGAAATTTACGACGAGTTCAATAGTTTAACTAGAGAAAACGAAATTGAAGACGTTGATGTGGAGGTCGATAATATCGAGAGTGAGGATGAAGAATGTCCCGCTGACCAGGCAACAAGAAGTGATTTGGTTGAAGATTTCGCTAACTTAGCTCCTGTAAGCGACGAAAATAGCGAGATAGACAGCGAAAACGATGAAAACGACGTCAATTCTATATTTGGCGAACACTTATCACCTACCCATTCAGGGAAGACCAACACCAGCTTCAACGATCCGTTTATCCCCATTGATAACTCAACCTCTGAAAGTGCTCGTCTGCACCTTAAACAATATCATGATACAGTTAAGAAATTGAATTTGGAACACCGTATATATTCGGGAAGACCTATCCTTAACTACAAATACTTCAACTGGTGTATTAATGAGGGCTTCACGCAATGTTCTGGTCCAGTACAGGACGGTGATAACCAATTTGTTTGTTGCAGAGACTTACCGAGAAACAGAGTCGTTCCTTCAGACATAGATGCTGAAAAGTTGTGGGTAATCTCTGCTGGGCCAAAGGGGTTGGTAAATAACGTAAAGTTATGGGCAAATGAGTATGGGTTGAAATTTCACGAGGAAGCTTTTTATGTGTGATTTTTGACTTGTTAAATATCTTCTGTAACGCTTTATGTGGATGTTTTGTACTAAGTTCCATCAAAAATTGTGCTTTAATATATGGCATATTTTAATTAGGCGTATCGAACAACTGGTTAGCCTTTTGCAATTTGAAGGTCAATATTTGTACTAATACCTCTCGTAGTTGATGTCTTTAACCTTTCAAGTTCTCGTTTAAAGTGTCAATAATTATGTAGTTTCTGAGCGTTTTCAAAATGACGGTTCCTGAACTTCATTGATCTGACTGATGCTGCCTATTGTAACAAACTTCAGGCCTATATTCCGGTGCCAGTATTTAATAACTGGCTTAATCACGCTAAATCACTCCTAACTCAGTTGCGCTTCTTGTAAGGTGCTTCATTGGACTGAATATCATTTATCCAAGCAGATCTTTCAATCTCGTCGTCAATCGCTGCCTGTCTGCTGATGTTTATCTTGGCTATATCTGTCTCAAACGTCAACCCCACGACATTCCAAAGCACCAAGTACCAGATTTTATATGGAGTCTTGAAGAATCTCGTATTCTGGCCGTGGTTATACCGATAGCTGAAATAATAGCCAGAAACTAATGCCACTAACGTACCCTTAAGCATTCCCGTAGCTCCAGCTTGCCAAAGCTGAGTTTTGTATTCTTCAATTCGAGAAGATTTCATGATAAACAATTAGCCGACTACTTGTGGGTTGTGCGTGAAAGGTAGCCAATTTGCCTAGCAATTCTTATGTACTTCAATTAACTCGCAAGTTGAAATTGAGACTTATTTGCCTTTTGATATTATTCAATTCTGTTAGCACTGAGCTTTTTTGTTTTGCAATTGCAGCTAGTTGCTGCTGTTGTGGAACCTCCGGAATATCCTTGATCTCACTATCGGTCGTGTGCGCCTAATGTTACGTAGTTAACTCTTGAGACCAATCCCACCACAACTCTAGTAAATGAGAGTATTATATCTCTAGAATTTGTCTCAACTGGTTGTGAATGGATGCTCTTTCAGATTGCCAGTTTTGTATTGATTTGAATTACTTCTGAGCGAGTTATAAATTTGTAGTAGGACATAGGCGTAAACCAAAGTTCCACACGGACAATTCCAAAATACTGGTAGAGTCAGATTACCTTCTCTCCTAATATCCACTCGAGTTCAACAATACTGTGATATTGAAACACATAGAAATACGTAGAACCCGTTGGTTTAAGAAGTGAGAAAAAAGCCAGACCTCGGAACGTATTTTCTACCCCGGATTTTTCTGCGAAACTTCCTTTCAAAGCAAGAGAAGACAGGACACAAATGGTGAGTATTAACGTAAACAACAAGATCGCATTGATCACAGGAGGAACTAGAGGTTTAGGCTATGATATTGCCGAAACATTCGTTTTAAATGGGGCTTCGACGGTAATTATCACTTCCAGAAAGCAAAACGCTTGTGAAAAGGCAAAGGAGGACTTGGAGAAAACTGCAAAGGATAACGGCAAGACGGTTACAATCATTGCTATTCCATGTGACCTCGCCGACGAAAAAGCTTTTGTTAAGTTCTATGAAGAGGTTTCCAGCAAAATCGATCGCTTAGATATCTTGATCGCAAATGCTGGAGCGTCCTACGGAGAAACTTTGCCCAAGCACCCCGTGTCAGCGGTGAAGAAAGTATTGGATTTGAATGTCACTGCTGTGTTCCAGTCAGTTCAACTTTTCGCACCACTCTTGGAGAAGGCTGGAACAAAGAGTGATCCGGCAAGGATTGTAATCACTTCATCTGTTGCAGCTGCTGTGGCTAGTGATTTCGGAGGTACATATGGATATATGGCTTCAAAGGCTGCAGTTTCACATTTGGGTAAGAACTTGGCTGTACAATTGGGTCCTCGTGGAATCTCTGTGAATGTAATTGCTCCTGGATTCTTCCCTACGAAAATGGCCCGGGTTTTAGTTGAGACCAAGGCGAAGGAGTTGTCCGAGGGTAATCCTATGGGAAGATATGGCAGAAGAGAAGATATTCAGAATGCTGTATTGTGGTTGTGCTGTAAGCAGTCGGGATATTTGAATGGGATTAGTTTGGCTATTGATGGAGGGTTAGCATTGGTTGGAACGGCAAACCTTTCGAAGTTTTAAGAGATTTAGCGTTAAACAGGAACTTTCTCGCTATAGAGCAGACCTAACTCTAATAATTGATGTTATTTAGAGTATGGATCAGTGTTGTATCGCTTGACTCCCTCAATTAACATTTATTTTGATTCGCTGGCTAGAATCTACCACTTCATGAACCTCTTCTAAATCCCTGGAAATATGTTTCGTCCTTAATTATTTTCCATACTAGAATATTGAGGAAAGGGAACAGTCTTTCTTGGAGTCTTTTCAGAAAAACATAGAAATATCATTAGATAGATATATGCTTAGAGTTTAATATTCAAGCTTTTTTTCCAGAAACATACCAGTGGGGGGAGTTCGTTATTCTATTAATACATAGAAACGAGTTTTGTAGCAATAAATTGAACATGACAGAATTACAAACTTGATCATACTATGGACTTTAAAGTCATTTGAAAGAAGTTGAGCTATGAACATTTGAAATTAGCCAGGGGTCGTTAACTCATTAACTTGTGAACTTCCAGCATTTTCTCAGCGAAATACAGTTTTAAGTCTTTGGCATTTAACCAATCTGATTGAGATAAAGGAACAAGGAAAATGAGTCCTTTCACTGAACCAATCTCACATTTCTAACTAGATCAAGAAATCCTTAGTTATTTCTAGATATCATTCCCAACCGCTTTCCTTTTTCTAAAGATTTGTTTACTGGAAAGTTCTTCTAAAATTTTCAAATGGAAACTTAAGCAAATTATAGAATTCACGTATTCTAAGCTCTGTGAATCACAAGGTCTCATAGTAACTTGAATTTTGAATGTTGCAGTTGCTTTATTTGGTTGTATTGAATAATTACAAGTTGATGGCTGCTAAAATGTTTCACGCGATTTGATTTTCTATATAAATGGCTGCAAATCGCACATTTTGAAATTCGGGTGCTTAGGGAAATAACTCATAGAGTTCTAGCAACAGGAAACGAAGGATGTTTAGTCATGTCTAAAAACTAGTAATAACAGCTGCACTCCAATAGGATACTTGGCCGTTAACTAGACAGTACTGGTTTAGATCTATTGATAAACTTTGTAGTGCTTCTCTCAAATTCTAGAACTACTTCAAGAGAATTAGTCAAAATAAATAAAAGAATGTTAAAACAAGAAGATAAGTATGAAATATGTCCAGTTTAAACATGAAAGAAGTATGGTCAAAATTGAAGAAATTAATAAGACAAGAATTAGAATTGGTTTAGAAATAAATGAGTATGCTTTTACTTGCTGGAACTATCCTTGTCACAATTCTCATATTCTTCTCCAATATTTATTCTATTAGTTTCAGGTCATATATAACTTCTTAGTGTTCTCTGAATTTGAAATATTTTCGTTAGCTTTGTTACTATGGATGGACTCCAACGATAGCAATATGATTAGCATATCATTGGAGATTTTCCAACCATAGAGAAACGAAAATAGTATTGACATATTATTCCACGTCTCAAAATCCAGAAGTAATGCAAATTGATCGAATCAGAGGTTAGTACTCCTCCTCCTCCTCCTCCTCGTATATATTGACAGTCTTTAATGAAAAAAACTAACAGGATTTGTAAATCCTTCGGTATTTTTGGACCCACCACGCATTGGTTTGATGATTTTCAAGTTGAGGCCTTGTTTGGGTGATGATGGAGGTGAATCAAACATACCGGATGTATCTGAAGATTCTTCTTCTCTGATGCTTTTCCTCGGTTTGAGTGATTGAGTTTTGCGTTTGCTTTCAGCAAGGAATTCTCCAATGGAGAGGTATTCTTGGTGGAAGTTCAAAATACTATTGTCTTGATTAGTGAATGAAGGTTTGGAGTCAATGTGGGGTTTCTTAGATTCGATTAATGAAATTCTTCTCATCTTCATATCTCCGACTTCTTGTTTGGCATCTTGTTTTCCTTCTTCCTCTTCTTCTACTATCAAAGGATTGAACTCTTCAAGGTCACACTCGGGAAGTTCTTCAACGTGACGCGTTGGTTTTTTGACCCTTTGCAACTGTTTGATTTTGATAGTATCATCTTGAAATTGGATAGTTTTATGACTTGGTATCACGATTTCATTAATATTTAGTCCTTGCTCTGTCTGTGAAATAAGGGCAGTAAAATTATGGTGAGACGATTTTGTTTCAGCTGAAGTGGAGTCTATAGCATCGAAATTTTCCTTTGCGGCTAAATGATTGGTACCTATGATAGTTGCTGGTCGAGATTCACTTTCTCTGGAGTTCTCTATCTTCTCTATCATCGCTTTATATCCCTCTTCAACTTTCAATCCTTGTGATCCAAGCAAATTCCTTATATCAATAGTCTCCGATGAAACTGGTTCCTTTGCAAAGCTATGGTCGCTTTGTATAATCAGGGATTTGGAACCATCTTCGGAGAGAGTTTCGCGAGTGACATTGTCGTTATTAAAAAGACTATCGTGGGTACGGTTTCCATCCGAGGAATAGATACTTTCTCTTATCAAACTTTCTCGGGCTTGGTGTAATAACTCTTGCTGGTTGTCTTTGTTGAGCATATCTAGCTTAGTTTGGATATCTCCCAATTTACTTCTGAAACCTACTGTTTCTCGTGAAATCAACATCTGTTGTTCCTTTAGTGAGCCCTTCAACTTGTTGATTTTGATATCTCTACTCTCGATGATCTTCTCGGAGATAAGTAAATGTTTACGTAAATTGTTGTTGACAAGTTCCACATCATCCAATTTGTTATTAAGCTTCTGGAGCGTGTTTTCCAAGTGGAACAACTTTGATTCTTCAGAATGATTGCTTCGAAGTTTGTCCATTTTCATGGAAAGGATGGTGTTTTCAAGATGTTCAATTTTTTGGTCTCTTCTTTCCAATTCTTCGTTCATTTGTAATTGAGACTTCTGAGGTAATAATGGAGATGAAGAAGCGGCCATGGGAAGTCTCGATGTGAATTCTTTTTGTGGGGTCCTAGGAGTTATTGAGGATCTGAGACTGTTATGATTTGCAATTGTGGTCGAGCTGGATATACCAGGTTTATGAGATGCTTGAAACCCAGGCAAAGATTGAATTGAGCTTCTATCACTGCGTTCAGTTATTTCGGAGTTTCTCCATTGATTCAATTCATGTTCAAGCTCTTTTATATAGCTTTTATTGGTCTCGTTTGTCTTCTCTAGTTGTGAGATTTTCACTCTGAGAGCTGTGGAACTGAGCTCAGTATTTATATGAGCAGTGTTTCGTATTCCATTTGCTCTAGTTCCAAACCTAAGAGTAGATAAGGTTTCCAATTCGTTGAACGATGAAGGTGAACAGTTAATAATAAGGGACGTTCTGGAATTTCCCCCAAGAGATTCTTGTAGAATTCTAGTCAACTTTGAATCTCTATAGGGAATATGAGTCGATTTTCCGTCCGTGAGAGAGTTTATGACATTTCCTAGCGAAGACAACGAGCTGTTTATTTTCTTTGCTTCCTCTAACAGTTGTCCTTGAGCACCAGTCTTGTCTACCTTTTCAGAACCAGCCAAATCCACCAAGAATAAATGTGACCTCTTCATAATTTGGGACAGAATATGTTTTTGGGTCAAGTTGACTTGTAGTATAGCATGTGAACGGGAGGATTCTAAGTTCATATTAGTGGACACCGACGCTCTACATGCTAGTCCTTGATTGAGAATATTTACAAGTTCCTTTGCAGATGACACAAATGCTTGCGAAAGGCCCTTGACGTAAATCCCTTTTGTCCTATCTTCGTGGATAGAGAATTTCTGTTCAGTATTAAAGGAGTAGGCATCTAGCAAATCCTTTATTTGTTCCATATGTATTTCCATGAATTGGATACCAACTGTGTACTCGACATCTTGTGATCCATTTTCAATACGTTCGAATATCTCTTGTGAAATACGAGGAATAACACCTCTGTTGACTTCATCTTGGATAGAAGGACCCAACATTGTAAACGATTTCCCGGATCCTGTTTGTCCGTACGCTAAAACTGTTCCATTGTAACCGTTCAAGAGATCGTCTACAGTTTGACTGATGGAAAAGTCGTAAATATCTCGTTGTGTTGAGGAAGGGGGAAATACTCTGTCAAATGTGAACGTAGCTGGGGCTTCTTTTCCTGATACAAAGACAGATTTTGCATCGGGAAAAGATACTATGTTATCTCCTTTGGAGATTTCGAATTCGTTGGAAGGTCGGAAACGACAGATTACTTTGATGGAATTGTTGATATCATTGAGTTTGCTGAGTGTATCACCTGCGTGGTTTTTAAAATTATCATTACCTTCGTAGGACTCAGATCCATTGGGGTTCCCAGAGCCCACGCCATAAACATTGGACAATAAATTGAACGGACTGGTCAAACTTCGGCCTGAACTAGTCAGATCAAAGGAGTTATGCGAAAGGTGTGACGTGTGAGCAACAGGTATCCTTGATAATCTCGGGCTAGTCATGATGTGTATAAGTGCTTTAGCAGAATAAGACTAAGATGACTTTCAAGCGATACAAGTATCACCAACTTCTCAACTGGTAGGCTTCGCAACTGGTTTAACAACAGCGTACAAACAAAAGGTAATAAATATCGGCACCCGATCACTCTAGAACTGGAACTTAAGGGAAGAACTGAAACTTGGGCAAATAGCAAGCTATGAAGTGAGCCTGCTTCAAGTGGATCGTTTGATTTAGATGTTTACTTCGGAGAATCTAGCTAGTTTTACAATAAAAGGAAAAGTAGTGAGATTAGACGAGGTGATAAAAAAGATCCGTACCGCAACATAAACTTTTCTACATTCAAAACGGCACCTCTTGATGACTATTACGCGCCAATTACATACAGGTAATGACGAGGTGTTGTACCTCTGATCTTCAGTCGGTCAGTCCTGTTGGCTAATTATGTAGATGTTATCTTAGTAGAGCACCAGATCATTTTGCGCCATATCTAAAATCAAAATATTGACACGAAACGCGACTTTGTTAAGCAAGATATAATCAGATTTTAAGCCTTGTTAGATCAGATTCTTGAAGCTATAGGATTGTGATGGGTCTATCATAGTAGAGTCGTGCTATTATAGGAATATTGCGTATTATTCCTCTACTTACTTTTCATTCTTGATGGTTGAGTGTGCAAAATATCACAACAATTGATTTTCTTATGAAACATAGCAAAACGCGGTTATGCTTTTATGCGACAAGAGGGAGATTTACGACAAACATGAACGAGAGAGTACAGGGTTCCTACTATGACATCAAATTCAAGTTGCATCTGATAGAGTTTTACAGAACGAAGTGGTGTCATCAAATGAGATCTTTATAAAAAGTATCGATTTATTTAAGTCAGTTTTGATCTGTCCCGTTTATTCCGTCATTTTAGGTTTGTTCTTGTGGAATGGATGCAAAATTTAATTTCATAAAGAATTTGGTTCACATAGTACATATTAACGCACGAGATATGGCCATTGGGTGAAAATTTAGCTGTGGTTAGGTTTCTGTAAGGAAATGTAAGAGGATTCGTCCTGGTAGTGTTGTAGTTGGTATTGCCCTACGATCTGTTCAACAGCAGCTTCTATGTCTCTTCTTTAGGGAAAAAAAAAACATACATCTTATAAGTTATATAACTCCACCTTACCTGGAGTTTTCAACAAAATTTGAATGTTGAGAAAGCAAAACTATTCTACTCTATGATGAGAAACTCCCCTGAGGAGATAGGAGAGAGTATCAGTTGTTGTGGTTGTGGTAAGATACAGGTCCACAATATATAGGTCCGCGCGATAGGGTCCATTAAATATAAGTCCACTGCAATCCGTCATAGCTATCTAATTATTCATGGTCACAATAAGATGATCTTGACAGAATTTCAGTTGATTTCTGACCATTATCAAAAGTGATCTCCCTTTTGGAGAGTCTTTTATCCGATGACTGATTTGAATCTGTAAATTTTGTTTGGTTTTTGACCATTTTGACTATCAAACTTTGAACACTAACAGAGTTCTATGAAGCAAACAGAGTTCTATGATCTAAACAGATTTCAACATGGCTTGTCTCCACCTCTACTGTACGGGATATTGCAATTCTTCAAATTTTGGCCAACATTATCTTATTCTCGTATATTTTAAAAACCAAATATAAAGACTTCCGGTATGGGCCCACTCTATTTTTTCCTTTCTAACGGTAAAATTAAGCTGACGACATGTTCAAAAATATGTCGTGACACCAATTCTCGGACATATATTGTTCCGAGTCATATTTGATCCCGAGTCGATTTGTAAAACCCATTTGCAGCCATTCCCCAGAATTTAGATCAGTTGGGCCTGATATTACATACTTACATGCTACTACACCAGTAGAGTTGTACTGTTTTTCTACATTTAAAGAAGTAAGCCTATTACCGGAATCAGACCAGCTGACCAGTCATTGTGTTCAATATGAAAAATTTTCATCCCACGTATTCCTCATATTTTCTATTATCACGTGCGTCACGTGTATTTAGTACATTCAAACCCCGGAAACACCCTCGGAAAGGCCGCTATCAGCAATTCCGGCTATTACTCACAAATTTTTCAGCAATATATAAAAGATCGAATGTCCTACACCACGCATACTCACGATCACCAGTACAATTAAGATGTCTGCTCCACAACAAATCGCACAAACGTTCCAAAGAGCGATGAATCTTTCATCCTCCCCAAATGCTGTTTCAACCTCCCCAACCAACTCGTACCTCAGTCAATACGTTCCTTCCCAAAAACCAACCAAGACCCTTAAACCATTTTCTACTGGAGATATCAAAATCTTGCTTCTTGAAAATGTCAACGCTACCGCAATTGGCATTTTCCAAAACCAAGGTTATCAAGTTGAATTCTACAAATCTTCTCTTCCAGAAGACGAATTGATTGAAAAAATCAAGGACGTCCACGCTGTAGGTATCAGATCCAAAACCAAATTGACCGAGAAGGTATTGAGACATGCCAGAAACTTGGTTGTTATTGGATGTTTCTGTATTGGTACTAACCAAGTTGATTTGGAATTTGCTGCTAAGTCGGGAATTGCTGTCTTCAACTCGCCATTCTCAAACTCCAGATCTGTCGCCGAATTGGTAATTGCTGAGATTATCGTATTAGCAAGACAATTAGGTGATCGTTCTATTGAAATGCATACTGGTACTTGGAACAAGGTTTCTGCCAAATGTTGGGAAATTAGAGGAAAGACATTGGGAATCATCGGTTATGGACATATTGGTTCTCAGCTTTCTGTCTTGGCCGAAAGTATGGGTATGAACGTCTTATACCATGATGTCTCTATGATCATGGCTTTGGGTAACTCTAAACAAGTTGACACTTTGGATGAATTATTATCTAAGTCCGACTTCGTTTCTTGTCACGTCCCTGAAACTTCCGAAACCAAGAACTTGTTGAGTGCACCACAATTTGCTGCCATGAAAGATGGAAGTTATGTTATCAATGCTTCAAGAGGTACTGTTGTTGATATTGCTGCCTTAGTTGGAGCAATGAAGGCTGGTAAAATCGCCGGTGCCGCTCTTGATGTGTACCCTCACGAACCAGCAAAGAATGGTGAAGATATGTTTGTCAACTCTCTTAACGATTGGGCTTCAGAACTTTGCTCATTAAGAAACGTCATTCTTTCTCCACATATCGGTGGTTCGACCGAAGAAGCTCAATCTGCCATTGGTATTGAAGTCGGACAATCTTTAACAAAGTACATCAACGAAGGTAACTCAACTGCTGCTGTGAATTTCCCTGAAGTTGCCTTGAGAGGTTTGGACTTGGATCAACAAAATACCGTTAGAGTTTTGTATATCCATCACAACGTTCCTGGTGTATTGAAGACTGTGAATAATATCTTGTCCAACCATAATATTGAAAAACAATTCACTGACTCAAGAGGAGATGTCGCATACTTAATGGCTGATATTGCTGATGTCGATATTGCTGACATCAAAAGTTTATATGAGCAATTAGAGCAAACTCCTTACAAGATTGCAACTAGATTGTTATATTGAGTGGAAAGCTAACGACGAAAAGAAACGATTCTGAATTTCATCAAGATTTCTTGCTCATTCCAATAAAATCTCTAATGTTTATACACACTATTTCAATTCGTAATAATATATATATATAATGGTAAGTTCGGTGGTGACTTCACAAAGAGATCCAGTAGGTATATTTGAACCAAGCTATTTACTATGAGAATTGACTAATGGTGAAATTTTGTACCCGGATTATAATTTTCGATGGCTTGATTATGAAGGGATCATCAAGAGATTTGGTGGTCATTTTAAGGTTTATACCCAATCTCTCTTTCTTCGTTATACTGTTAAGAGATTCAAGGTTCTTTCGGCCTACTTTACAACACGGAATCGCAACTCCATAACAATAACTCGGCGCTGAACTATTATTAGAGCAACTTTGTGTTCTACACTGTCTTATATCTAGACTACAGTATCATTCCTTGGTGGATGTTCTCTGATCGATCTTTATATACACTCTGTCGGAGTGTATATACTATATCCGGGTAACTCTCACCTCAACCAACATTCAAATTATGGTGGCAACACTATTCACCACTTGTTATTGAATTACATCAACCAATTATTCAACCAACTCAACACAACCCAATAATAAATAACAAAAAAGGTTGTTTAAGGTAGGAGGTTTAATTATATCCAATTTTTCCAATCGTTTTATCATAAATAATCATGGCTTTAGTATCAGCAGCACCATATTTAGCTTTGCTTGGTGAGGAAGACGAGAGTCTCAAAGTTTATGCTTTAACATCATTAAATGACGTGGTAGATCAATTATGGGCTGAAATAGCAAACAACATCACCGATTTGGAAGAATTATACGAAGATGAATCCTTTGAAAAGAGATCGCTTGCCGCATTAATCATTTCCAAAGTTTATTATAACTTGGGGGACTTTGATGCTTCTGTTAAATACTCATTATATGCTGGCAAAGATTTCGACATTGAAGAGCAATCTCAATATATTGAAACCATTGTTTCTCAATGTATCAATCTCTACAACTCCTTATCTCAGAAAAAGTTTGTTGGAGAAGTTAATGGGGATGCCAAATCCGTAGAAATTGATCCCAGATTAAAAGGAATTTTTGAAAGAATGTTGGAGAAGTGTGTCAAGGCTGGAGAATTTAAATTAGCTCTCGGAATTTCGTTGGAAAGTTACAGACTAGACATTGTGGAATCGTTGTTAAAGGAACAGATTAAAATTAACGAAGAGAATGGATTGAGTTTAATAAATTATATATTAGTATGTGTCAATGCTGTAGTAAGCAACACAACTTTTAGAACTCAAGTTTTGAAAAAATTAGTGGAATTGACTTTGACTTTGAAGATGCAAGATTTCTTCACCATTTTTAAAGTTATTGTTCAGTTAAATGATGCCAGTTTAGCGACGGACGTATTCAAACAACTTATTGAAAAGAAAGAAGATTTGATTGCATACCAAGGAGCATTTGATTTGGTTAATGCTGCATCTCAAGAATTGTTGGATACAGTTATTGATCTGTTAAACAAGGAAGATGATCAATCCCAATCATTGAAGAAGGTGCTTAATATTTTATCAGGCATTCCAACTTGTGATTTAGATATCACATTCTTGTACAAAAACAATAACACTGATATTACTATCTTGAACAAGACGAAGAATTTGTTGGAAGGAAGATCTTCAATTTTCCATTCTGCAGTAACATTTGCAAATGCATTTATGCATTCAGGAACCACGGATGATTCTTTCTTTAGAAAGAATTTGGAATGGTTAGGAAGGGCTACTAATTGGTCTAAGTTTTCTGCAACTGCAGCTTTGGGTGTCATACATAAAGGAAACTTATCCCAAGGTCGCAATATCTTAAAGCCTTATTTACCGGGATCTTCTGGGGCACATAGTAATGGTGGCTCTTTGTTTGCTCTTGGATTGATTTATGCTGGTCATGGCAGAGAAATTATTGATTACTTGAAACTGTATATCGATGAACATGGAAACTCTGCTGGAAGTAGCGATACTGACGTTATATTACATGGAGCAGCTCTCGGTGTAGGTGTCGCAGGTATGGCTTCGGGAAGTGAAAGTCTTTATGAGGCACTTAAAGTTGTCTTATATTCTGACTCTGCGATTTCAGGACAGGCTGCTGGCTTGGCTATGGGTTTAGTCATGTTAGGATCAGGCAATGAAGAAGCTATTAATGATATGCTTACATATGCACAAGAAACTCAGCATGAATCCATTATCCGTGGTTTAGCCATTGGTATTGCTCTTTTGAACTATGGTCGTGAAGGAAAGGCTGATGCTACTATTGAATCCTTGATGTCTCAAGAAAACTCCATCTTAAGATATGGTGGTGTATTCTCCATTGCTTTGGCGTATGCTGGTACTAGTGATAACGGTGCTATCAAAAAATTATTGCACTATGCCGTTTCCGATCCTTCTGATGATGTTAGAAGAGCCTCTGTATTAGGTTTGGGATTCTTATTAATCCGCAATTATACTGCTGCTCCACAAATTGTTGCTTTATTATCGCAATCTCATAACCCACATGTTCGTTATGGTACAGCCATGGCCTTGGGTATCTCATGTGCTGGAAGATCTTTACCTGCAGCAATTGAAGTATTGGAACCATTGACCAAAGATCCAGTTGACTTTGTGAGACAAGGTGCATTGATGGCCAGTGCCATGATTTTGATTCAACAAAATGAGGCCGCCTATCCAAAGGTTAAAGACTTCACAAAACAATATGCGGATATAGTCAAGAATAAGCATGAGGATGCGTTAGCCAAGTTTGGTGCTACTTTGGCCCAAGGTATTATTGATGCTGGTGGTCGTAATGTAACCATTAATTTGGAAAATGCTCAGACCAACACCTTGAACATTAAGGCTATTGTAGGTTTGACAGTATTTGTGCAATCGTGGTACTGGTTCCCATTGGCTCACTTTTTATCCTTGTCATTTGCTCCTACATCAATCATTGGTGTAAATGGGGACTTGAAGGCACCACAATTTGATCTCAACTGCCACACTAAACCGGAATTATTCCAATATCCATCAAAGGTAGAAGAATCTAAAGAAAAGCAACCCGATAAAATTGCTACTGCTGTATTATCCACAACTGCCAGAGCCAAAACAAGAGCTAAGAATAAATTATCCAAGAAGCATGGTGACAAAATGGATATTGATGATGAACCAGTAAAGGTTGAAAAGCCAGAAGAGCAAGTGGCTGAAGAGAAGGAGCCAAAGACTGAAGACCAAACTACAGATGAACAAAAAGACAAGACGGAACAACCAAAGGATGAAGTTGTCCCTATCCGTTACTCCAAGACACCATATAAAATCTCCAATTTGTCGAGAGTTTTGCCAGCACAATCCAACTACATCTCATTTGCCAAGGACTCCAGATACGTGCCTGTAAGAAGGTTTAGAGGAGCGGGTGGTATTATTGTTTTGGAAGATACTAGACCTGAAGAAAAGGCAGAAATCATCAAAACCGTCAGACAGTTAAACACAACTGAAGCACCTTTACCAGAACCATTCACATTAAGTGAAGAGGACTTGAAGGATGAAGATGACGAGTAATTAAGACATATCTTTATATAGTAATAAAGTTAGAGTATTACTGTATATCTGTAAATGAATTCTGAGCTTAAAACGTAATGCGGCACTGAACAATCTGTAATCGTAAGAAACTTCAATTTCGCAGCCAATTCTTACCGACCGATATAAACAAACCACGACGAGTCAAAAATGTTTAGAAACTTATTCCCGAGTAAGCCTGTTAGAAATAAAGAGCTCAATGATATCGATCCCACTACTTCAAATTGTCCCGCTCTGGCAGAATCCAGCTCAAGTTCAAATGCTGAGTCGGAAGAAATCTTGACGCTTCAGCAGATACCAAAATTGAAACACAGCAAATCTTCTGGAAGACTCATAAACAGAGCAGAGATTGAAAAACAAGCTAATTCGGGTGATCCTGAAGATAGTTTTGATCCGTACTCGCCATCTATCTTGAGACGGTCAAAAAGTTTGCCGTTGAGAGTCTGTAGTAAACTGTTGTTTCCGGCTCTAAATAGGAAACGTTCAGTAAAGTTTGCAATACCCGAAAAGAATGAAGAGACTGGTTCAGACGAATACAGATGTATTGATGAAGACAAAGATTTAGATATATCACCTTTTAAAGACCGATATTTAGAACTATGTTCCGTTGAATTGGAAACAATAAGCGACAGGGAATCAGAGACAAATGAGTTGAATATTGGAAAGGGTGTTAAAAATCAGAGTTCAGGAAAGTATCCGGACGTAAAGCTGAATATTGAAGATCATGATCAGTTTCATAACAATTCACCTAATAATTTTGATGTTCATGATCACTTTATTTCGGGCCTTTCTCGCCAATCCAAAACTTCAATATTTAAGCCTCTGAAAGATCAAAGTGTTCCAAATACATGTTTTGAAAATAACACAATCAGAGATTCCAAAGGTAGAGGTCAATCCGGAAGCTGTTTGAATTCTCTGGTCTTTCAACTTGTTGATGAGTATTCTTCAGAAGAGAGCAATTCCTCAACACTGTCGAGAAGTTTTGGAGAGGGTGATGAAATTCAATGTTCACTAAAAAAGTTGGTTACTTTGTGTCAATTAGAAGTTCCCGTGGAATTTCATACGAGTAGGGACCTTTGTTCACTTTTAAATAGAATTGGAGGTGAAATGGCTGCAAAATATGACAATAATGCAGCCAAAAATTCATCCGCGATTTCGAAAGTGAACCAACAACTTGAAACTTTATCAATAAATGAAGCTCATATTAAGATGGAATACCACCAATTAGAAGAAGAAAAGAAATCGGTATTCAAAATAATCGAGAAATTTTCGCAAATAGATGAATATAATTTCGACTTGTGTGTATATATTGATAAGATTTTGACTGAGAGAGATCACTTAACTGGAAGAAATCGTGAGTTGGAGGGAATAGTTGAAGAGCTTGAGAAAAGTCCAAAACCTTTACAGAATAAATTGATGAAGCAAAACACAGAGATTTATAACTATAGGCACAAAGAAGATGAGTTGATTGTGAAGAGTCCTGACTATTCAGAAGGAGTAAAGTTAGATATGACCACAGAAACCCCAGAATCCAATTTTTGTTCAAAATCTATCATTTCTTCCCTCTCAACGCAAGCTTCGAAATTTTACAATTCAAACAGTTACTTGACTGATAAAGACCAAGAAAACAACATGATAATTTCGACTTTGAAATCGAGTTTGGAGGCTACAATTTTGGAAAGAGATTCTCTCCAATCACAACTAAAACAGCATCAAATAATTTTGGAAGAAAAAGTCAAGCTAATTGAGGAACAAAATACTAATAAATCAATGAATGGCTCTACACAAGAAAAGGGTACAATCCAAGCTTTCAACTGTGATTTGGAACTTTTACAACAACTCTTGAAAAAGTTTCATCAAGAATTATGTGAAGCTAGGCCCGACTACGAAACCAATCGTTCAGAGCAAGAACTAAAGATAAATGCTGTTGAAAATAAAACCGAGATTGCTAGAAAAAGAATTAAATTACTTGAAAGGGCTATAGAATCTAGCGGGATCAAACTAACTACTTTGAATCATTTGATTTTGCAAATTAGATTGAAAGTCCAACAAGCTGAAGACATTGTGAGGTTTGGTTTCGACAACTGTGAGTATCTCATATCCAAGGATCAAACTCAAATTGAAACTCTTGAAGAAATGGTCAAAGTGTTGGAATTACATCTTGAACAAGTATTACAGTACTCAATTCTACAAAAGGGTCGTATCACCGATCTCGAGAGAGTCGTGTGTGAAGCAGAAACGATCTTTTTGCAGCCAAATGAGTTGGAACTGATACAAGGCATCGTGAAAGAAATTACAGATGGCTATGAAACCAAAGAGAGGCAATATGAAGAGTGCAATCAATTTCTACGCCAAAGCTTTGAGAACTCGATGAAAGACCAACGACTTCTTCATATAGAAAATACCGAGCTTCACGCGACCATTGAAAATATGAAAGAGGTGCTCTCGAAATTGAAACGAGACCAAGAACAACTCACCAGCAGACATGACGCAGTAGCCAGATCGAATCAGGTATTGCTTCTGACTCTTCTTTCACTAACAAAAGACTCTTTTGATTGTTTGACCCCAATACTTCGCGACGACGCCATTTCACATTTTAAAAGACTTCACAAATGGTTGCAAAAGAAATACATATTTAGTGAAAGCGACAAGTTTCTACTTGAAAAATTGTGCAAATACATAGTAAAAGTTGAAAATGAGGTGTTTTTGGAGTATTCAAGTAATGAAGAGATTATGATTGGAATTATTAGCGGTGAAAATGAAAAATTGAAAGAAGTTGATATAAATCGGCACAGAGAAAGAAAACGTTGAAAGATGGGAAAAGGTCGTCAAATCTGCTGAAATAGATTCAATTTTACTGATTCTCCAGAAATTTGTCCTTTAAATTGATTTATGTGAAGTAATTTGAGTTGGAACAAATGAAGAGTCTAGGCTGAAAATATGGCTCTAGGACCAATAATTACGAGTCCAAAACTGAAAAACAATCAACTTCAGGAATTCAGCGCAATGATACAAGATTTCGTCACTAGTGCAAAAGTCTCCACATAGTACGACAAAAGGATCCTTTAATCTAATTATTAGTAGTTCTATTAGCCTATATAGAGATAATTCTAGAAATATGCAGTGTAGCCATTATGATAGCTACTATATAAATTATTAGCAAAAGCGTGTGGATTAATGGGTCTATTAGCTCACGCCATATTAGTTGTAGGTCATGAATATTTGACTTGAAGGTGGTCTAAATGTACCATCGATTAAATTCAAAGTCTCCGGTGCGTTCATTTCGTTAGTTTCGTAAATTCGTTGTCAAGATTCCTCAAACATTATCAGAACTCAAGTAGTCAATTCGACTCCTCCCAAATTCATCATTAATCTCTCTTCTCTTCCTTCGCCAAACATCTGCAGCAACCTATTCAAAGAACTATGCATAAATAACTGCTTATAATTCTCCAAATTATCGTCGCGAATAAAGAGCTTTTCATCAAAGTTAATTATTGAACTTATAGAGAATAAATTTTGAGAAATCAAGATACTTTGTTTCTTTAATTCAGAGATTAAATAGCTCAAGAAATTCAAGTTGGGTTTATTGAATTCGATTTTTTGATTGATAGTAAGAGAGTTTGGAGACGACCATTCATTCAGTTCGATTTCCATCTTTTTTGAAAAGGTATGCTTGAAATTGTTCTTTGAATCCAAGTTCGAAAGCTTCAGAAACTTCCTTCTGACTTTGTAACAATCCGAACATGAACAGTTGTTGAGGATCAAATCAAAGTAATTCATACTGGCTTCATCATAAATTGAAGATATGTTTTTCAACCAATTGTTGAAAAAGTCTGGAATATTAATATGATTCAAGTTTTTTAATGATTGCAAATTTTGAACCAATTTCCTGATTGAAAAGTTATTCGAAAAAGATGAGTCCAATTTTATAAGATCATTAATATTCAAGTAGAATGAGTTTATGGTTGTTAATGATTTGTAGAAGTTGGGATTGCTTAAAAGATATTCAAATTGCAACAAATTCTGTTTCAAATTCAAAGACTTGTAGTTGATTAAAATGAATTGTTCGATATTGTTTGGGATACTTGACATATCATTGAAGAAGTTATTAATACAAGTGCAGCCGTTGTGAATGCAGTTGATTTTGAGTTCAAAGTTTTGAAGTTGACCTATAATTGATGACAATGAGTTGAAGGTCAATAAAGAATTATCTTTGTATGAATGAGATGACGTGATAGAGAGAGATTTTAAATTAGCAAACATATTTTTATCAAACGAGTTTGAAAAGATTGAAGTTGATGTTGACGAATTCAAATACAATTCTTCTATTGTGTTGAAGTTTTGGTAAAGATTCTTAGGAATATATAATTCCTTATTTGCACGTTCAATTGATATGTTCAAGTGTTTCAAATTTTTGTTGTAAGGAAGTTCCATAAGTTCTTCAATATTGAATATAGACCAATTTTGCAAGTTGTTTATTTTCAAATTACTCTGAACGTTGACACAATCATCTTCAAGGTAACTAGTCGACAGGTTAACAATAAATTGGTTTATAGATTGAAAATTACGCAAATTCGTGATATCAAAATTTACCAAATCAAGCTGATGATTCGGAATGTAATCCCAAAGTTTATATATCCTGGCATACAAGTCAGTGTAATCGTTTACGTTGATACTCAGCTGGGCGTATATCTTTATTTTTTGCAACCATCTAAAATTTGCGACACTCAAATGTTGCACAAACTTTGCCAACTGGGAAACATTCAAATTTGTATGTGATCCAGGTATTGGTGATGATACAATGTAAATTGTTTTGTACAATTTCCAACATGAGATTTGGTGAAGTTGTCTGGACAAGAGAGATGTTTTGACCAAATCATTCTGATCGAGAAGGTCGAGTATTGAATTGATGATTTCCGGTGGAAGGTCAGTCAATGAAAGAGACAGACGCATGACGGGTATATGATTATTAGTATATTAAACAGTCAAGGAGTGTTTTGTTTTAAGAATCCATGGGAACTTCAATGTTTTTATAGTTAAAGTGTGGAGTTGCTCTAGTCATCAGGAACGCCTTTTAGTTGAGTTCCGACCCGGTCAATGCGCTCGAAATTTGGGCAAATTTCAAAACATATAACAAAAGCTTAAACGTGACATATTCTTCCAATGCGACGAATGGAGTATACTATCATGTCCAGCTTTTGGTTACAGCTCTTTGCTTTGGCTTGTTAAGATACATTTCACTAGTTGTCTCCTCCATCTTATTTCTAATTTGCAGCAGTTGATTCTGTTGATTTTCAATCCCACTTGTCCGAAATTGCGCCTCATAGTTTTGGAAGAATCGGTGGCTTCCAGACCCCTCCATTAGCGGCCAATTTTGCAACCAAGAATTCCTCACTAAAATAGTGACTCTCTCATCCGCGTCGCCCCTAAACTGAAAGGCTTTATGACATCCTGTTTAGTGAATGTGTGACAACGTTCTCTACTGTTAAATTAAGCAATAATATGAAATAATACGAATAACGCCGACGCCCGCAAAACATATCTGACGTCTTCACTGGTATAGTATGAACACCTCTGTAATTGCTTTCATTAACTAACTTGTAAACATTGTTCTTAGAAATTCTACTCTTAATTCTCACTATACCAAATATAGGAGTAATTGTGCCACAGAAATATCTAGCTCTTCGTGGCGACACATCGGGTCTCGGTCAAATGGGCCCACGGCATCTCATAGTTGTGACTGATGATGTTTTTGGTGCCAACAAATAGGTGCCAAGTGGCACCGTTGTTTTGTGTCAAGTAGGGTTTTGTGGCCGCGAGCTTGAGCCAGCTGGGGTCATCTAACTGTGGACCCCGAACTAGAAACTACAACAGAATGTTTACGGAGAGGTTAAGCGATGTACTAAAAATGTTGTGATGACTAGATCCTCCTCGGAAGTCATAGTTAAATTTCATCAACTAGTTTCTGAATATATGACGAGTTACTTATGAAAATAAAAAAACGGTTTTCGGGCGTATACATCCGCTTTTTGCATCCACTGTCCTCAATTATAATCCCTAGAGATGAATTCGTAAGTAGTAAATATGAGAGCTTAAGGGAGAATCAGGATAAATATTTACGTAATACTTCGTGAATTCTATAAAACAGACTCTTGTAATACTTTCGCCTGGTATTGCCAGTCTCTAATAATATCAATATATAACCGTCACTAATGACTATATGTTTTCTTTTTTTATATCTAACACTATAGCCTCTAACTTGACCGTCACATTTACCACTCTATAGTATTCAAATCTCTAATGTGATTAAATGAATATTGGTATTGAAGACCATAAATTCACGCATTCACACATCACTGTTCGTGCACTCAACCAAAGAGAATATCTCCCCACTAGCATTTCTCAGTTAAGCTATTATACGTTCATCCAATTATCCAACTTTGAATTACCAAACCTCATAAAATTAATCTCATCGATCTTTGCAAATGCATTGGATTTACTTAACGCAACCTTTCTCAAACGTGGAAATATCTTTCCCTTCAAGAGATTTTGGTCAATCAACGTGATAAAGACGTTTTCAATAACATGATCGTCGATATTTATTATGTCTTGGAAGATTGGAAATGTTGGTTTGAGTCGTTCGATATTGGGCCCCAATGATGTTTGAAGAGCTATTTTTACTGCATCATAGTCCAAATTCGATGGTCTTCCTGTGATTTGCCAGGTTTTATGGACTAAATTTCGTAGTATAATCAACTTGCTTTTATTTATAAGCATCAACAATAAATTTTCATCCTTGAGATACTGATTATGGGTCACAATTGTATCATTGAAACGTTGATAGTTTCCTAGTCTTAGGGAGAGGTCCAACTCGTAATATATTGGTAAAAATGGAACGTCTTGATTGTTTAAAAGTCCCAGTATTACTTCATACTTTGCTACTTTTCCAATAACCATTCCCACTGGTAGCAAGTATTTCAAGATCCGTATTGAATTACTTCTTCCGCTGCAATTTTCTAAGCACCACTCTAAATGTCGATAACCATCAACCAATTGGTCTTTAATAAGATAGAACTTAGCCAAATAAAATCGATATTGGACCTGTTCCAACCGGCTAAACCCTGTAAATTTCAAATTTGCATTGTTCATATTGGAAAAGATGTTTCTGCATAGCAAAGGATTGCTTAGTTTAAAGTACACCAGGCACAATTTGTTGCTGACAAAGAGGATTATTGTCTTTTTCGGCGTGTCGTTGATTTGGGAACGGATGTTGTTGAAGAGTTTTAATAAAATGGATGCCAAATACGTCAACCTGGGCCTGGTGCAGAATTCTTTGTAGTATAGTTGATAATCTAATTTTATCAGTAGTGGTAGAATGACATTTATGACATCTTTCACCAAGAAACTTAATAGATGGCCTCGTGAATTGTTGTTGAAAGCCACGGAGAGATCCAGGAGGAATGTTGTGTAGAGATCAAATGATTCCAAGCTTGACCAAACATTCATTTGGTTACAAAGTCTCACGAAACTAACTACAACTTCATTGAAAGCAAGCCATTCGTTGTCATACAAGTTATAGTCATCCACAACTTTGCTGACAGCTGTACTGATATCTCTGTTGTTGACAATATTTGCCTGGTTTAGCCTCACTATCCATGAATTTATATGAGGATTTAAATTCAAAAGTTTGGTTAGTTGTGTGATTTGATTAGGTGCGGAAGACTTAGAAGCACTTGCTAATTCGTTAAGGTACTCATGAACAACATCCATGATTGACGGGATGAGTTGGTGAGTTGAGTTAGTTGTGTTGAAATTTTCGCGTCATATTTAGTGAAGTTCATGTGCCATAAATATACTTAGGAATGAAAAGAAAAACCTCCAGCTAGGGAAGTAGAATCTTTAAAAAGTCAATTGAACCTCTCTCCTCTAGCGGAATATCATGAAGTAAAAAGAGTCGTTCTTGCGGTAGTTTTCTTAAATTCAGTGACAAGTTCACTTGATCCATATCTTACTGTTTTAGTGAGATCTGGAGATCTTAAATTCTTGATTTCCCATAACACTTAATAAGTTGCTCAAAAATTAGAGATAGTTCTATCAAACTCATTGAGAATGTCTAGTCTATGGCCCGGAGCGGGTATCCCTGTTTAATCTTATTATGTGTTGACAAAGATCTTCCTTGATTGAAAGTCTGTGAAATCAATCAGTATGTCAATTGTATATATTATGTAAGCTTTATGGATTATTATGTAATTCTTTTCATTTTCTGGTAATTTCTTCTCGTACAAAAGGCACTTTACCCTCTTAAGTCCCCGTTGTCTGTTTTGATCCAGGTCTTGGATATTAGCAAGCCATCGATACCTGAGCTTAATTATTGTTAATTCTGTCGCTTGATTGCTCCCATTATATCCACTAATTAATTTTTTAACAACTTCACTAGCTTAGCAGAACCTTTGTTACACTACTTGTGATCGTTTGCATATTGAGATTTAGAACTATTAGATATTCTGCCTACCACAGTCATGACCACACTTATCTCAAGGCTGAGTAGAACACCAACCACACTTACCAGTACAAGCCAAAAGGTTTCTACACGAGAACAACCGCTATGCTTAAAATTAGTTGTCCGTTTACTTCCACCTTTACTTACCAAGGATGAATTTTTCAAGCAGGTTTCCGAGTTCTACCCTGATAACAAAATCATCGGCGATTACTATGTTCAAGGACACCTACCAGAGAATCCTTATGAACAACAGACATATTCTCGAGCATACGTCTTATTCAAGGTTCATGATGACGTCCAGGAGTTTGTACTGTTGGTAAGTGGAAAACCATTCTTTGAACCTGATGCTGAAGATCCTTTCACACCACTGATTGAAAAGTCATTGATCAACAGATTGCCAGGGAAAGCGCCTGTTTCCAAAAAGAGTGAATCGAAAATAGAAAATCAAGAGACATACAAGAGGTTTTTGGCGTTCCTTGAAGGGAAAAATGGTGCAACTGAGTACAGTTTTCTTGAGGTATTGAAAGACGTTCGAAAGGAAAAAAGAAGAAAGCATAAGGCATTGGTCGATGTATCGACCAGTGATCGCAAGTCAACTAAAAAGGGAAAGGAAGAAAAGGGAAAACACGTTGAAGACGAGTCGAAGACCCTGAGTAGCAAGAAGATTTCCAAAAAAGATGGCAAGGAACGAGTCAAAAACAAAAATAAGGAAAACAAAAGAAAGGAAAACAAAAACAAGAGTAAAGACCAGAAAGACGAGTCCAATTCTCCTAATGGGCAGCATAATGCTGCAGATAATGAAAAAACGAAACACAAATCAGAAGGTACTCCTTCAGAGTCACAGCTATCCATACTGAAAGATCGAGTAAAAGACTCCAAACTTTCCAAACAGTCTTCAAATCTGGCAGGCCCTGCTTCCAGTAATGTCCAAGACTCTTCTAAGAGAGTGGAAACTTCTGAAAATGACCAGGGCAAAAAGAGCCAGAAACTTTCTTCTGATAAGAGCCAGGTACCTAAACTGAAAGATATCAAATCTAAAAAGGCACCTAAATTGAAAGAAGATAAATCTAAAGTAAGAGATGTCTCGGATTCCAACTCAAACAATCCGTCCAAACATACAGAAACTCTGGCAAACGAAGAATCCTCGACACCTACTAAAAGAAAAGGTTCTAAGAAGAACAAAAGTAAGGGTCTGGTCAAACAGAAAGGTACGGAATCCAAGTCCCTTCAATGTGAACTGAAAGACGATTCAGCGAATTCTGAATTACAGTCTCCAGGTTCCAAGAACAACTTTTCTTCTGCTGAAGTTCCATCCGAATCTCAACAGATCACAGACAAATCTGACAACAAGTCCGCACTAAACCAGAAAGAAGTTTCCTCTCAATCATCAAAAGTATCTAAGCGAATCGGTTCAGCACACAATTCCAAGTCCTTACTGAAACAAAAACACCCAGATTCCAGTTCCAACCCCAAAGTACCTACTTTAGATGAATCTGGAAACAAAAATGTCCATGAACTGTTGGATACGTCAATGGATAATACCCAAGAGAAAAAGTCGGAAATAACGGGGAAAAGGAAGCGAAAACCTAGATCCAGGAAGAAATCTGATAAAAGTGATACCAGCGATCAGCATGAAGCAAAAGAAGCTGTGTAAATGAATATCATTTCGAGGAATAAAATACCTGATGCGAAGATCTAGAATTCTACTTAATTTAGATAAGGTGAACGATCGGGTCTTTCGAAATTGCTTAGAATACGGGCAGTTTCCATTGCTATTATTGTAATCAAATGTAGTGGGATAGTACTAATATATAAGTAGCTTTGCGTTCATTAATAAATCAGTTCGTAATAACAAATTTAAATTTGCAGCCAAATTTCTGAGTTTTTCCTAAAATTTTGCAACCATTTTCCAATAGTCGTAATAGAAACCACACACAAAAAGTATTTCGTTCAATCAGCTACCTCCAATTAAAGCTCATTGTGACATACGAGTCATAAAGTGTATCTTCAAACTCTCATCTAATTCATATATCCATATCCTTAATTCTACCTTACCATTCGAGGTCTATTCACTAAATCGCGTCCTGCATTTACGCGTCCTGACAGATTTGTTGATGCGATCCCCAGGACGGAAAAGTACAAAACGATTCTACGTCTACCATCAATTATTTCACCTGTTTACCGTTGGGAACTCGGTTTTACGACCAATTTGTAGGTATAACGCTAAAATGGATAAGAATAACCCATTGCTACCGTTTGCGTTTACAACCTCATCATTTAGCGACAACCATCTAGACACCACCCCTAGAGACCGAGAGATAAGAGATGAAAATGCAAGCAGTCAGTACCATACCAGAACACCACAAATGAAGAAGAAGAGGCCAATCTTGAATTTTATTCCTAGTATGAAGAGAAAAATGGGGGGAAGTTTTAATGAAAAGTGTGATATCAAGAGGAGAGATATGGAAGCAAGTGAGACAGGAGAGGAGGCCCTGGATGAAGAAGTGACTATTGTGGATGTAGAAGGTGATGATGATGATTTCGGCGGGTATGCGAAGAAGCGACAAGTTTTTAAGCTTGAAGAAAGAGGACAGACCAGAGGTGAAACCAATACTATTCCAGACGAAATGGACAATTTTGATCTGAATCGTGACGGAGACACCGATTACGAAAGGGAAATATTAGACAATAAACTACCCCCTAGTAGTCCCTTAGAGCCATTGCTCACGTCCGAATTTGATTTCTCTACAACTACAAATTTTGTACCTGAATCACCAGTACATGAAGAATCTCACGATATTCAACTTCCTAGTGAAATTGATATTAATTATTATAAACCAACAGTAAATTTTCTGACATCACAATCATATTCTCCAAAGAAAAGTGTATTGACGCATTTTAGTTCTGACGCCGATTTCGGAATAGATAAATTTAACCGATTCAAACACCCAAGCATAACAAATCCGTCTTCGGAACATGGATACGAAGTTCACAAACCAAATTCTTACAATGCTGCTCGTGACATTATTCTTCAATCATTTGAAGAAATTAAGACTAAAATCGACTTGGAGAACATGGAACTTCACGAGATCCCTGACGAAATTAAGGATATGAATAACCTTGTGATATTCAATAGTAACGAGCCAATATCGTATCAGTTATATTTGACTGGGAACAAGCTTCGGCATTTGAATCCATCGTTGTTTAAATTTACAAAATTGAATGTCTTATCATTACGACAAAACAAATTGGAATCGATTCCTCCTTTGATTGGGAAACTCAAGAATTTGACTGACTTTTCTTTGGCATCCAATAGATTGCAATATTTGCCATATCAAATTTTGGAATTGACTCAACTACAGACATTTAGAGCAGGTCCAAATCCATACATGAAAGTTTCTGACGATGCAATCGCAGTATCAACCTCTTCCATAAACCCTACAAGGCGTCAAAAGTTTATCTCACCAATCAGATATTTAAATATTCAAAGTAGCGGACATATATCGCATGAAATGGCACGAGGATCATCTCAGGGTCTTCCTGATGTCGGATTATCTTATGAAATGGCAAGAGGATTATCCTATAGGTCTATGGATTCTCAAGTTTCGTCTCATGGAACACATTTATCACAATCTCAGTCCATGACATATTCTCACAGTTTGTCACCATCCATTCCATCACTAAAGAGCAAATGTTTAAATAAGATCGCTCAGTACGACATATCATATCAAGAAACAAAGAGCTGGAAAAAGTTTACTCCCAAAATCTATCATGGTCTAATAATCGAAGCTATAACCAAGGGAAGGTACAAAGACACATGCAGCGAATGTCCTACAATAGTCGTTGAACCATTTTCTGAGGTTATCGAATGGTGGGATATTCTACAAAATAAAAATGTTCCAATAAGACGACAATTCTGTTGTGGAGGGTGTACTAGAAAGTACCAATCAAGATTATCCATCGAAACAGACGAGAGCTGATTTTTTGATACAATTTGGCATACATGAGTAAATTTTGACGTGCACTAATAAACATAATGATATTCTTAATAATTGAAGTATGGAAACACTCTCAAGCAAAAGGTTGACTAGAAATCAGTTCAGAAAATTAAGGTTCAGTATAGAAGTGCCAAGTTAATTTGATCATAAATCTGAAGTAACGGCGAGAATTTGAACTGCTGAATTATAGAACGCCCGCTACTCTTCAACTACGTTTGTTCTTCGTAATTGAAACATTCATAGAAAAGAACATTACTTTAAAATCTGTCACAATTATTTTCTTCGCTAGACTCCAGTTATAAAGTCTTCAGATATCACAGTTTGCACATTGGAACTTTTAGCAGAACTGCTTTATTCTCACTTTTCACAAGCCTAACTCTGCTTTACATAATTTGATGGAAACATTCCAATCCTACCATTTAATTCTCCCTTCCACCATCCAGACCTTTTATCAAGAATTTTAATGATATCTCCAACCTCTATTGATATATCTCCTTTTTCTTGAGCATTGAATGAGAATATGGCTTCACAAAATGGGTAGTTTTGTTGACTAGTTCCTGTTAATTCGTTTAGGAAGGTTTCTCTAAAGTTGACAATTGATAATTTGTCAATCATGTCGGCAGCTGGATCATACTTTGATTTGAAATCATTCAATAATTTCTCTGTAAAGAGAGATGCCGTTAATTTAACATCAAAATTTGATATTAATGCTGTTGTTGAGTGGTTAAACGTTTTATCTGGAACTGTTTGTGACCCTAACATTTCTCTCAATGGCTGCAATTTCAAGTTTGCTTGATAATAAATTGTCAATTGCTTGTAAAATATGATCTGTTGTAGGGAGGACATGAACAAACCAACTAATTTAAAGAAATATGGCAACTCTGTCTTCAAAACGTCATTTATTTCATCATATTTCAGCTTATTCTCCTTTAGTTTACGTTCCAAGTTGAAGATTTGTTGAGATTGTTTAACTGTCAAACCGCTTGTTTGTTCTTTTGTTACAAGTTGTTCGTGGTTGTTATAAACTTTATCATAATCAAGTAGAGAATGCGTTCTAGCGTTGATACGTTTCTGAATTACTTTCACCAACACTAGCAATTCGTTCAGTTTGGTTGAAATAATCTGAAAAGTCTCCTCCAAATCTTTGGAAATCTCACTCTGGGTGCTCCTGATATCTTCCAAATATCGATGAATCACCTCCCAGAGAATAAAGCCGTCATTACATTGTTCTTCCGGGCGGAAGTTGTTGTATGGATCAAAAAATTTTGTCAGCGATTTACCAATTTCTTGACTAGTCTCCAAAGTAGCTATGAAAGCACTTTGGAACTTTTGTGAATATTTGATAAGTTGATTTATGCTTTGTTTCAAAAAAGAAAATTCTAGCTCGAGAGTGTCAAACATTTCATCGACTGTGTTAGAACCGTCCTTGATAACTTTCAGGCGTAATTTCTGTGGGGTACGTTTAAGACCATTCCAATCGATGTCATGAGATGTTGCTCTCACTGCCGAGTCGGCTGTTTTGAGTCTTTGAGACACCAATGACGATAATTGGTTAATCATATAAAGTTTGATGGAGAGAGATTTTGCCGCTATGAGAATTTACAATTTATTTCAAATAATTTCAGAAGCACGAAATGCGATGAGAATTCAAAGAGGTAATAAGACATTGAGGATATTGAAGATATTGAAGACATTTTAGTGGAGTCCCATAGTTGATAATTGAAGTACTTCATAATGAGACCTCACAACTAATAGCGAACTAGTTACAACTTATCGAAGCGATCATAACTTGTTAGTAGTCTTCAAAAATTACCTACTGATTGGCAAACCTTAAGCTTTACTGATCATGTTCTATATATGTATATTCGGTACTATTTCTATATTTACTATGTTAATCTATCTGTATAAATTTTGCAACCATATTTGCGACAACCAAACGCGACAATAAATTTGCGACACAAGAATATACAATTCTCCTACACACTATAACGCTAGAAATGAAGGAACTGCTAGAAATTACCCATTTCGTATATCAGTAGTAGATATATCAATTACTTGGTGATTTCTCAATAAATTCTAATACAAAGTAGTTGACCAGCGTATCTTCACTTTCTCACTTTATCTCAGTGTGGAGTTTGAAAATTAAACTTCAAAATGTTCATACCTCTGATACACCGACTCTTTACCATACTTTGTTGAGCACGAGACTATTTTCCCATCTCTTACGTCGCCTGTTACCTCCATTATTATTTAGACATATACAACGGCACCAGCACGATAAGATATCACTCATCAAACTATTTCTTTATCTCATTATCATGCTTAAGCATCTCGTCACTTCCTTGTATACTCCCGTCCGACAAAATTCAGCTCATGGGACTCGGTCTATATTCATTGCATCTATTGGAAACCCTGTACCAACTTATGATAATACGCGACATAACATAGGACATCGATTGTTCGACCAACTTGTCACTATATACTGGAAAGATCATCTCTCTCCTGATGGAGATTACTACAAATCTTCAAAGTATCCAAACGTCGTCTTATATAAATCATCACAAACATTCATGAATCTTCAAGGTAAGCCAATACAGAAACATTTTCGTAAGTTTACGTCCGACTCACAACTCGTGATACTTCACGACGAACTTCAAGTGGATTTAGGAAAGTTTCAGCTAAGAAAACCAGGTACAAGTGCAAGGGGACATAACGGACTTAAGTCTATAAATCTGACAATAGGTAATAACTACTGGAAAATTGGGATTGGAATTGGTAGACCAAACTCGCTAGGCAAAGCATCTGATGTCCTGGATTTTGTTATGTCAAAATTTGACCCTAAGCAATTGGAAATTATTGACTATGAAGTGTTTCCAAAGATTGTCTCAAGCATCGAAAAGTTATTGAATGAAACCCAGAATGAGAAGTAGACCGAGAATGGTATAGTTCGTGGAATCCAAGTATTTCGATGATTCATGGGAATAACTGCAAGAATAGTCAGAAATCCTTTAGCTACGGGGGGTGCTATGAGAGTTGATCTAAGTGGAATGGGAATTAATTGAGAGCGCAGTTGAATTCTTTCATCAAACTTCTATGGTATTGCGAGCTCTATGGATTAATTCCAGCATAAGATGACGACTGAGTTATATCGATCTGGTCCTTGGAAACATCTGAACTTTTGCTACCAGATTAGTGATTGTATTTGGTTGAGGACTTCAACAACGTTACATATTGGTTTGAATACCAAGTTAACTACGCATTAAAGTGGTTCGGGAGGAAATCACTTTCTCAATTTATATTCATTTCTATACCTGTTTCTGTCATTTCCTGGTAAAATTCTCTATATTAGAATCGTCAATGGCTATCAATTGTTATCGAGGACCTTATCGGCAGGTAGCTAGTCGCCTGCCTTTAGGTGCTCCTTTTAACACTCATTGTCGCTGATATTCTAGTATCCTACATCGACGTTAGTTTTTAGTAGTACTCAACTCGGTGTTTGGAAATGTTATCAATAGAGCTGGACTGATTTCTTGCACTTTAATAGTAGTAACCTAATTAGCATAACATAAACACTAATTGGAGACTACTAGTTCCACTTCAACCAGTTTGTCCATTTAATTGCATTATTCGCAAAATAGGACTCTCCCCCTTCTCTCACTCGAACTCGCGACCCTCTAGGACTTCTTGGGTAACTCATTTTTCTGTGGATATTATATATGCGTTTATTAGTTATCAACCAAGTGTTTACCTAACACGTACAGTAAACTATGGAATATACATTGAACTTAACGGCCGAGAGGTCGGTAGTGAGAGAGTCTCTTAAAGGTAAGTAAGATCAATGCAGCCGCTTTTCAGACCCGCGTGCGATGCTTGAGCATGGGGTGACTACACTCTATTTGAGAAGTAAAGGAACAAGGATTCTATGAGGTTAAAAGGAACCCAGCGAGAGCCTTTCAATGAAGTTATTGATTTCAGTTGTGTATTCGTTCTCTGGGACGAATATTTGACACTTCGAATTGAGAGACCATGCGTTCTCACAAATGGCAAGTGTGGTACCACCACCAATGGAGCTTACACGTTTTAGATAGAGAGTTATGGTGGGACTGGTGTAAACATTGCTATTAAGTGAATCAGTTCTTCAATTTAATATGCCGTGTTGGAAATTACGCGTTCCTTGTTTACGGAGGCCACTTGGTACTGCTTGTGGGATAAGAACTCATGAATTGCCTCTAAAGGTGTGGTACTACTGTTTCCATTCTTATCTGGAATGACTCGTATGTCCAGAGCAAATACTAACTACTAGGAATTCTATGGACAATATTCTTCAACCGGTTATTTGGGCCGATAATTCCTCTGACGAGAGAATTTCTAACAGTAACATATGCCATTGCAGAGAATCTACCTGATTTAGATTCCTTAATTGATGAAAAAATCAATGAAGTTGTCAAGAACTTTGACGAATCTAGAGGAAGGGGTCAAGGAAGGAGTCATGGGAGAGGTCAACTAGGCGATATTGAGGGAAGAGAAACTTCATCGAAAACACATCTAGGGAGTTCGCTGGGATCTCAACCCTCTACACCACTTACAAAAGAATCTGGTAGTCCTGCTCATTTGATCATTCAGTTTTTAGACAAAAAGTCAACTAAAAAGAAAACTGGGTGGTTTGGCAAAGTTGATAGTTCTGAAGACTTGAAAGTTTGGGAGTCGTGGATCATTGTGGTTACTTGTTTACCAGTTCAAGAGTCCCCAGATAATCATGATTTGTCAGTTCAAAGCTTTGAGAACAATTTGCATACAATTGTGGACATTGTGGATACTCACAAAGATCACATTCCGCCTATTACTTCATTAGAAAGTTCTCCATTTCCATACAGTATCGAAATAGAACCAATAAGTTTGAGTTATAGGACTGAGGGCGACAATGAAAGCTGGGGGAAGTATATAAAGAAGATGTTGGATTGAGACCGATATGAAGATGACTAAAAAGTGTGTTTCGCCAGCGAGGCAAAGGCAAGATTGACTGAGTGATTGATAGAGAAATATAATAATTGGGATTGAACACATTTCAGGAGATAGATTATCATATAAAAGAACTTACAGGAAAATAGTATCAAGGATTAAAGTGAAAAATCTCAAACTAAAAGAGAAATCCAAAAATAAGACAACTCCACAACCAAGAAAAGTCACGATTGGTGTGTCGAGCGTCCTAAGAAATTACTGTCTCTGGAAGAACGGTAGGGACATGCTACATGTATACTTGAGCATATGGAGACACTGAAAAGACGTTATGATGAGTATTCACTATTATTATTTACATACATACTAGAGCTAGTAATTGATACTGGGGTAGGATATTGACACTGATAGTTGAAAATGAATCACCACGTATATTCATGGTAATAATCCTTGATAATGTATCAATATTGAACTAGCTGGCCATATTCAATTCACTTACAGCTACAAATGTTGATCTTACAAGTTCGAACAGATCTGGAATCGTTGGACCAACACTGCCTAACAGATCCAGGATGCAAATTATAAATAAATTTTTCTCATATTAAGTTATGACTACATATATATATATATACCAACCAATTGTTTATTGCTGGAAGAAAACGATTGAAATAAAAATGAACGCATACGAACTAAGCTACAAATTTGCATTGTACATTCCTTGGTCACCTCTCACCAAAATACACTCATCTTCGTGGATCATTATATCTCCTAATCCTGTTTTTTCGGTCACGTCTAACACCTCTTGGTCATAACTTCCTGGTTGGAACCAAAGACCTTTGACAAGATGTTCGAACCCCGGAGTTTGTGAAATCTCCTCAATTGTTTTGGTTGTGATACTAGGGGGAGTCAAGAACGAAATGGATATCCCATCCTTTTTAGCATCTCCTTGACTCTGGTTTTTTATTGTCTCCAACACTTCACTTATAGTAGAGGCCACAGGCTGACTCAAGATTTCCTTTTCTCGAGGGTTGACTGGGATTACCGGTAAATCCCGACTGACATACCACAGTAAAATCTTGAATCCAAACTTCGAAGGGTTTGTACTAGCGCCGACAACCACATATTGTCTTGAGGACCCGAAGAAATGCCTAATTCTTGTTTTCATGGACATCGTTGGAAGAAGAGGTGGTGGAAATGTGATTAGATTTCTGGGGTAATGCGAAAATATCCGGTGTATATGACTATTTGATGTAAATTGACAGCCAGTTATATATTGACAGCCAGTTGTATATTGACAGTCAGTTGTACTATATAGATTTCAGAAAGATATAGATGGTTCAAATTCTCAGAGAGTAGGTTAAGTTAATAGTCCTACGTTTCTGGGTTATATTCAAGTTACAACTATTTTGTAACTTTCGTTGGATAACCGCAGGTACTATTGTAGTGCATATGAGATCGATTTGCAGCCACCCATACATTAAATGGTGCTTCGGTAGCAGATACATACAGCTAATCAACAGCCAAATTGTACTACTAGAATCAATTTATATACCCGTTAGTATTAAAGCCTAAAAATAGCTTCAAGTGGGTTCATTTAGTGAAATACAGTGATAATAATCCCTTAGGTAATTAGAATTAGTGGCAAACTTGAGATATAGTTGTGAGAATATTAGTGAGAATATAGAAAATGCACCCCAACTAACCGTCAGAAATGAAGAGCAGGCGGTTATCAAATGACGAGGGATACTCTATTCAAATCCATGAGTTTCACTACCTCATATAGTAGTATCTGAGACACTTGAAACTTGTTTCCTATTTTAAACAAGAATTGACTGTTCCTTTTGTCGTTGAGAAGGTTAACTTGTTTTAATTCGTTGATTCGGATAACTCATCTCTCATCTACACTCTACGGTTTAATTAGATGTTTTTTAAATTATTAATTTAAAGAATATCTTCAATCGAGGGGTCGTTTGCCCAGTTGAAGTTAGTTTTAGCCAGGAACTCTTTTTTATCAGTCAGAAGAGTAGAAAAATCGAAAAACTCCTTGTCTTCTGGATGTTCAAAAGGAGTAAAGTTAGGAAGAAAAGCTGCTTGTTTCTTGCTATCGCTTATTGCTACCTTATTCTTTGGAATGATTTTATGAGGGATCTCTTTGGAATAACCACGACCTTCATCCACAATCCGTCCAATTTGAGGATTAAAGAGGATCCTCTCGAAGAAGAATAATATTTTTGTTCTTGAGGTTCCTTTATCTATTCTTGAGTAATCCACTTCTTGGATGGATCACTTCCCATATTTTCTGCGGCCTTTTCGTCAAACAATTTCTTGAATTGTTTGGGATAAACCTTTTGAATATTTGAAGATGTTGTCTTGTTAGTCTCAGGTTTAGGTGAGGTTTTTAATCTTAATACTGCAACTTTTGATCTCGGAAGACTCCTTGTCTTGAATTGCTGAAAGGAACTCTGAAGACTTGTTAACTAAAAACTCCTTAAGATATTCAAGGAATTCTTCATCTTCTAATTTGGCGAAAGGTGAATTGGTGGAAGCTTGTTCTGGTGCTGGGACACTTCACGAGCAATAACACATCTTTTTAACTTCTGAAAGAAACCTTTTCAATTACATCCCGTTTTCTAAGACCTCTCCCAGAAGAACAAGGACTTGGTTTTTCTTTGGACTTCTTTTTGAATTTCGATTTCAACTTCAACTTCATCTTCATCGACATCTTGGTGTTGAGTTTCATTCTCCTCATTCTAGCGTTACTAGTGATTAACTATGAATCAATTAAGTAACAGAAGTGATATCAGGATCTTTCTCAAAGATCGGATATCAAGGGGGTGTTGTATAGGTAGATGGTGTATTTGTAAACTTAAAAATGTCTGAAAGCCTTGCAACTACAAACGGATGCAAAATTGTCGCAGTCTTTTGTCGCTATATGAACTTTCTTCTTTCGCGACATTATGGACATAATTATCAGTAAACCTTTCGAAGACTTCACGAAATTACAAGTCGTCCGATCTCTAACAATGTCACTAAAAGGTAGCACCTTGTTGGTATAGTAACTTTTTCTCTAGTGCTTACCTTCGTTGCCTACCTGTAGCAAGAAAAAATTTATAAATCTAATTGTCAAGAGACAGTGTTGCGGTTAGGATGTTTGTAGTTTTTATCTACTGATTTTAAAACCATCCAGGATTTTACCAATAGCCTCAAAAATACATCAAAAACAACAACACAGTAGTAGTCATAACAAAACTTCTCGTGACTACAAGTTCTATTGATCGCTCTGCAATCTACGGTAGTACTAATAGTTCTGATAATGGCCAAAGAAAAGCGAACGAAGCCATGCTCCAATTGTAAGAAGTCGAAGGTAAAATGTATCTATACCGACAGTCTTCCGTGTGAAAGGTGTAAGAAATCAGGTGTTTCGTATAGTTGTCAGTTTGTTCCTAAACTTCCGTCGTTGAAATTACCACTGGTCTACCCTCCCAGTTATCAGGTGTCCACACCAAATGGAAGACCTGTTATAGGAAGAGGTGACAGTATCTCGGGAGAAGTCATTTCGGGAGATCCTAGACCAGCTAACTCTTTATCCTCTGGAAACCCTATTATGGGCCCTTCAGAGCGAACGCTACCACATACACTTGCACAAGGGCACCCTCAGGACCCACACATTCACCAACATGTTTCTCAAGCACACCAACAAGTGCTTCAACAACCACTTCACCAAAAAATGGCACAAGCACTCCCTCCATTCAATACTCTTTCCAACACCCCACACAACTATGTGGTCTCTTCGAATTCTAACATCGAAATCTCAAGCGACTCCCAATGGAAGAATCTGATTGAGTCAAGAATTAACTCTTTTGACAACAAACTTAACGACTTGGTCGATATCCTCAAAACTAACCAGCAGTATATGTTAGAAAACCAACAGCGTCACTCTCCATTCCCTATTCAACAAGAGCCTCAACCTCAACTCATGCATGGAAGTGGGCTCGGCTACTTCAAAGGTTCAAATTCACTGAGCCCACCTTTATTTGCCCAATCCTTTAATTATCCACCTTCTAGAAACTACTCACCTGTCCAACCAAAACTTCCTAGCCCTTCAATCCCTAATCGCATGCAAAACGGTCTGGAAATACGACATACTGAACTGGACACTCCAAGAATACGACCCAGTGAAACCGATTTGAATGTTCCTTCGAAGAGGCACAAAAGTTCCGATTTCCCACTGGATTTCAGAAACGGTTTCCTTACAAAAGACGAAGCACATGAGTTATTTTCCTTTTTTGATGCAAATATATCGCAACAATTGTTCGGATTTGAGATCTCAAAGTTTTCAGTCAATTCGAACTGGAAAACTTGTCCTGTGCTAGTATGTGCAATCTGTGCCATTGCTTCCATCCATCATCCCATTCTTTCGAAAAAATCTTGTCAACTTCAAGTCTACTTACACGATTTGTGTGGCTCGTTGTTGCTCAAAGGTAAGCCTACTAATGAATCAGAAGGATTCAACACTATTGTAGCATTAGTTCTTTGCAGTTTCTGGCTTTCCAACTCCCAAATGTTTACTGGTTTAGCTTTGCAATTGGCAAAGGAGTACGGATTGAACAATCCATACTCTGAAGATAAAGAAAAGCTCAAATTATGGTATTTGTTATACGTGTTGGATGGACAACAAAGTTTGACTTTCAACAGACAACCTTTGGTCAACTCTCAAGAGTATTCTTTAAAACATAGTAAAGAGATTTTATTATCAGAGAAAATGCATTTGACTAGCAGTCACAAACAAGAGCTTATCCAGCCAGCTTCAAATAATAACGCTAATTCACTGACAGAACCAAAGGAAAAGTCTCAACTATTCGCCGATATGAGATTGGTGTCTCAAGTTGAATATAATCAAGCGTTGAACGAGGCATTCAAAGGTAATGCCTGGGAAATTTTGGCACCTTCTTCATTCGGTATTCCCTCCAAATCAAACTTAGAACTAGATAGATGGATGGTTTCGTGGACTGTATTGCTTGCTCCAGGAAATAACGGTGCTGTTTGGTCCTCAAAATCAACTTTGATCTACTACAACTTCGCCAAAATGCACATAAACTCTTCTGCTGTTAGGCTGCTCCAAGTCAACCCTACAGATAATGGAAGTATGTTACCTAAATGGGACTCTTCTTTACAAACAGAAAATGGTCCCCAAAGGCCCCACGCCACAATCCAGAAAGTGGATGATGATGAAGAGGACTCGAGTGATGACGATTCAGACGATCAGTCTGGCGATGATCAATTCATCTCCAACAAGGCATTAATGACAGATGATGAAACGATTGTGAATGCAAATATTGCTGTGAATGCGGCTCAGACGGTATTAAACTTGGTTATCAACGATAAAGATATTGTAGATAACTTGAAGTACGTGCCAGTACATATTCACATCATGCTCTACTATGCAGCCTTGTTGGTTCTCAACCCACCATCGAGATCTACCAACAAAGAAATCAAACCAAATACGCTGGATTACTGTTTCAAACTACTAGGCAACTTAAAAGTCATAAAATCTTTACAAAAGAAGTTTTATGATAATTTACCCATCGATACCAAGTTTGGTAACCGTTTAATAAAAAGTTTAGAGGAGGCTTTCGAAGAGAAGTTGAACAACGTCGACAGCATTATTCATGGATTACCGGAAGATGATACTAGAGCAGAATTGCAGAAACAAGTTACTGCTTTGATGGAAATCAGCAAGGGTGCTGATATTGTTGAGGTAACTGATGATTCTGGTGGAAGTAGAGGCTCTACACCAGGTCCGGAAAAGATTTCAGCCTGGCCAGGATCAAACCATGGACATCCCTAATTATACGAATTTAGATATAGACCTTGTATAGATGTATAATATGAAAACACACAACCCGAGGGTTGCAATAAATAGTGAGAATATAAATAATAGTGAAAATTTGACCTAGAGTTAGTTCCATGTCGCTCGGCGATGTTTCCTAAACAATACGAGCTAGCGATTGTAGAATTAAATGTTCAGGGAGCTTATCGTTGTGGATGAACGACTATTCGGGTTCTTATGCTTCTTGTGTTGAGCATTCGAAACCTTTTGTAACTCCACCAATCTCTCCTTCAAGTTCGGTAAGTCTCGCAAATTCTTTTCCAAAACCAATCTCTCTTGTTCAAACTTCAATCTCTTGTTAGCATCCAACGGACCGTAGCTGTAGTTCCCCTTTCCGTCGAATTTCAATAAATATTTATGGAAGTGCCATAAAGCCGATCTGTGTGCAACCGACAACACAGTAATCCCCAAACTCTGAGCGTGCTTATACATAAATTGCTCCATATCTGGTGAGACGGCAGATGTGCATTCATCCAAGACAGCAAATTTGGGTTGATGGTAGTATAATCTTGCCATGGCCAATCTCTGCTGGGCTCCAATAGACAATTCTTCGTCCCAATTCTTAGTTTCATCCAAGAACTCTTTGAACTCATCAAGTTTCAAGAGCGTCAAAATGTCTTTCAAGTCTTGATCTGATTTTTCTTGTTCGTTATATTGTTCCAAACTATGAGGATAAATTATTTGCTCTCTCAAAGAACCTTGACAAAGGTAAGCACGTTGGGGAAGATAGAACATGTTTTCAGAATTTGGAATAATTATCTTTCCGACTTTGCATGGCCAAAGACCTCCTAACATTCTGAAGAGCGAAGACTTCCCAGAACCGTTTGGTCCCGCAATTAACAAATGGTCACCAGATTTGATTGTGAAGTTCAAATCTTCAATTAATGTGACATCAGCGGGGGTCAATAACTTGACGTGATCAAACGTAATCTCATCCTGGTTGAATTGAATGTTGGTAGCATTCTCTCTTTTTTTAACATTGTATAACGTATCCTGGAAATCAGATACTCTGCTAGCATGGCCAACAATTTGTAGCAAGTACCTTCTTGAATAAATTAATCTATCCAAAGAATCGGAAGCACTCATCAATAACCTTCTATTGGTGATAAAATCCCCTGCATGATTTGGATTTGGTGGTTCATTCAAAAACTTCGAAATGAAAATTGGTGCAGAGCACAATACTAAACCAGCAGCACCCCACATATACTTTACGATAAACGTCTGAGCAATTTCGTGGACTGCTCGTTTCCAGTATTCCATCTTCAAGAATCTTTCTAATTGATAGTAGCAATAGTCAATGTAGTCCAATTCTCGACTATGTCCTCTTAACAAAGCAATCTCCTCACTATTGTTGACAATTTTGGAGTGAGAAGATCTTAATTGACCCTCTAAGTTGGCCTTTTCAGAAGCCAACTTGGCAAATGGTGGAGAAAAAAGTCTCAAGATCATAGTTGAAAAATGTGCCAACAATCCCAATGCTAACGTTCCTTCACCATTTCCAACACCACTCTTACTCAACTCTCTAGCACACAATAAGAGATCTAATGTTGGTTTTAACAATTGACCAGGCAAACTGCTCAAAGCATAACTTAACCTTGAAATATCTGTGGAAATTCTTTGATTTGGATCTTTTATCTTATTGCCTGATAAATGTATTAACGAATAATAATTTGCATCCAAATTGTCCGGCAAATAATCATTCATAATATTATTGTTTAAATTTATACGAATGCTCTTGCTGAGGTTTTGCTTGGTCCATGTCAATAGTCCGTTAACTAACGAAGCGGGTAAACCAATCAACATCCAGACTACTAAGAGCTTGGAAAACCGACGTAATCTTTTGGAGACCAATGCCCCAACTAATTTCCCATCCAAACTAGCGACCTTGATAGTGATTATTGCTCTAATAACTAATAGGACAATATGAGTTACAAGAAATATAACTGATTTATCAGTGACTGACGGAATGCATGATCGAATCAACCTCAAAAATGATTCCCTGGTCAAACGTACTTTATGTTGTTGAGTTTTCTCTTTTACTCCCTTCTCTGTTTTATCAATCTTCTTTTCATCTGTTCTTCTACTTGTATTGGTTGCCCCTGAGAACGCCGCTGTAATCAAAATTATATAAGAAGTATTAAGAAATAATGAACGATTAGACTTATATACTTTCAAAAGTGAAAGGGCAATGGAATGAGATGATCCGGGCGAGATATTGACTGTATTTCTAGTCATGGTTGAGCCGCCCTAATGAAAATTCATGGATTTGATGATTCTTCTGTTTTGAAGTCTGGTTCTCTTCTATCTCGTCGAATATGTAGTTTACAGTCAATTGATTTGAACTTCAATTTGTCCACCCCCACAAATTTCCGTGACTGTACGACATTTGATTGCGGAGGAAAAGAATACTGCGACATTTTTACCACTCCCGAGGGTGATAATGTTCGGGGAAAAAGGAAGAGCCATGAAATAGTGGATATTCTGATATCAAGTAATATCAATGTGATGTTGTATTCATGTTGGTATTTTGAACATGATTTAAATGCAGCTCTTTCCGATAGTTGTCTGGGGTAAAGAGATAACGGCGCGACATTTAGGCGAAAAGGTTAGCGACAAAAATGATGCGACACCGACCATTTATGTAAATCAACCCGTTATTCTTATTTTTAGGTTTCAAGGGGGCATAATTCACTTGGGGATGTGGTTACTGCAATCGTATCTTCCTTTTTAATTGGTAATTAGTAAAATGGATGTTTTTGTCGAAATCTTCTTCGGGCTTTTTTGACTTTTGAGCATTCAATGCCCGTTGGAACTTCAGATTAGTATATTGAAAAAGTCAATCGGTCATTAAATCTCCACCATAATAGTGATAGTACAAGGGCTTACGAGTAAGTTCAAAATTTTACCAACCATCCTCAACGATGATCTCTATTATCTCATGTGGGCCATTTTGATATTGATTAATGAGATAATCCACCTTTCGTTGAACTCTATTAGGATATTGGTTCGTTCAGCCCTTTTGATTTAGCACATCGTTTGATTTAGTACATTTCAACTCTTTTTGACATTAATTGTTGAACTCTTGGTTCGTAGTCGGGCTCCTTCAAGATTTTAATAACTCCTTAAATTCTTCCTTGTATTCCTCGATGTTTGATTCCAATTCTGCAATTCTCATTACGAAGACTGTGTTAGCCAACTCAACGGTATTAGTCACCTCGTACTTGGCCAATAAAATATTGTATAGATCCACTAGCTGCTTACGCGTATTTATGTGAATCTCGCGATTTTCCATCTTGTAACTTACATGATTTTTCCAATCATACAATACCGAGCTGATCAGGGAATCATCACAAGTCTCTAATTTTTCAAGGTCGCTGATTCCTTTAAGATGTAAAAGCTGGGTCAATATTAAAATTGAACGTTCATCATAGTCGTCTGCACTTATCTCAGGTACCCTGTGACTCCTCCCTTTGTTGCTTCTTACCATTTATAGATCTAGTGGTACGCTGTAGTTGAGGAAGATGGAGTAAGTTGGGTTCAAAAAACTGTTGGTATGGTCGTGTGTATGATGAGAATGTGTCGCGACAAGATTTATACTACCTGACAGGTTGGGGCTAATTATGAAAACACCTAGTGGTAGTAGTATAATTGATACTTCTTTCGTTGGTAATTTTCTCTCCAAGGATATTTGTCTCATAACATTTTTGTTTTCCAGTAAACTCGTAGAGTAGCTCAATCCATTTTATTGGTAGTGTTCTTTCCAATTTGTCAACAATCTCTTTGATCTGGAATCTTTTTGGCCTCACAAAGCTCTAATGTCTTCTTTAAACAATGAATTGATAGGAATATGTCGGAGGGTATAGAGTACTTTGAAGATAAGTTCGCACAAATAGACATTAACAAATCTCCTATAAGAAAGAAAAAGGCGTATCCACTGCATTTATATCCACATAGCTTTCGACAAGATGGAGAAGCAGGTTTGAGGAAATCTCCCTCTGGGCAAAATCCCTTACATGTCACATCCAATGGGCCATCTACCCCAATAAGACTATCTTCAGTTACCACGAAATCCCACTCTACTATTAAAAAACCTGTAGAGAAGCGTCTTTTGAGTTACCCTATGTCAGAAAAGTCATGTCTGAAGAAAGATTACCAGTTTTCATTTATGAGAGATACATCGTCATCATTACAAAAGAAACATAACCCATTTAACGTCTCTTCTGCAAAACCTACATTGCCTCTTGTTTCTACTACTAAAAAAAGGCTAGAGTACTCGAGACAATTATCACATTCAATTAGATCCCGAAGGTTGGCATCCTCCACTTTACCAAAGTCAACTCCGTCAGATATTACAAATCTACCTTACATCTCACCGGAGAAGAATTACTCACCATCAAAGTCATATAGAAACAAGTCGCCAATCACGCATACCTCAAATAAACCAATAAACACAACAACTAAACCAATAAACACTTCAAAATATTCATCTTCAAATCAACCACTAGGGTTTCAGTCAGCTAAACTAACATTGACTTTTCAATCACCAACAAAATATCGTAATTTGTCACAGCCGTTACCAGATACATACCCCAATATGCATACAAAAACAGGTAATGTTTTTAGTAGACTATATCCAAATCCTAAACAAAGTCTCGAAAACAGAATGGTTCAACTGAAAAGAAATCATCAAAAGATCCTACAACAAAGCGAAAGATATGAGAAAAACGATAAAAGAGATATGAATACTATTGAAAATGAGGCAAATCATCAAAGACAACAGCCTGTTCACGATAAAATATCTTCAATTTCCGAACTTTATAAAATTCTTACCAAAGATCCAAATCTCTTCATCCCACCTTCTGATTTGATATCTGTTCCACCTCTTCAGCAAATTTCAACCTCTTCACTTAACATTTATGAACGTGGAGAAATTATTCGTAAAAAAGAGATTTACTTCATACCAACCATACCAACAAGGTCTGTCAATATTAAGAATTATAACAACAACTTTGGATTTGATGATAATGCTGGAAACTATATCATTGTACCAAATGACCATATTAACTATCGATATGAAGTAGTAGATACACTAGGAAATGGTTCATTTGGGAATGTTATAAGGTGCAAAGATCACAAACATCCCAACAACTATGTGGCAGTTAAAATTATTAAAAACGACCTTAACTGGTCATTACAATCAGTCAATGAGATAAAAATGTTGAAATTGTTGAATGAGAAGGAGCAAAATCCTGCAATATTGAAATATCATGATCATTTCAACTTTAGGAGTCATATGTGTATCGTAACAGAGCTCTTGTCACTAAACTTGTATTCTCTTCTTGAACTTATAGAATTTAAGGGCTTTTCATTACCGATAATTCAGAATATTGGTAGCCAAATTATAGAGGGGTTACGTTACATTCATAAACTCAACATTATCCATTGTGATATAAAGCCTGAGAATATTATGGTCAAATTAAATTCTCCCACTTCAGGTTTTCAAATTAAAATTATTGACTTTGGCTCATCTTGCTTCAAAAACGAAATCTCCTTCACATACATACAGTCAAGATTTTATAGGGCTCCTGAAGTCATTTTAGGCTCAAGTTATAACGAGAACATCGACATTTGGTCGTTGGGCTGTGTTCTAGTTGAATTGTTTATGGGGGTCCCTATTTTTCCTGGTAAAAATGAAATTGAACAAATAGGATATATAATTCAACTCTATGGTACACCAAAAAGCTCAACGATTTTGAAAATGAGAGCTAATTTGTTGAAGATGGCTCAAAAGAAGACTTTGGATGTTGAAGAATCCTTTCCAATCAATGAAAAGGTAATCAAAAAGACTTTGTTGTATAAGTTGTTTGACATCAATGGCAAGATTAATATGACCCTATTGAATTACTACAATGGTAGCAAAGCTACCAAGAACAGCAGCTCCCATATCCCTTCAAAGAAAACATTCAAAATAAATTCAAAGATTCCGGAAGTTCATTTAGGGTTGAATAGACTTGATTGTGTGGATGGGAGGTTAAATGCGTTGTTTTTAGATTTGCTACGTGGTGTTTTCGCTTGGGACCCCCAAGAAAGAGTTAGCGTTGATCAGATGGCGGAACATGAGTTTTTCAGAAATGTTTGATGATTGTGATTAGAAGATCATCGCATTTATATACTTTTCAACAAACACAAAGAAGTATTGGGACAGATAACGAATTATTGGCACTCATATCTTATAGATTGCATTTCACTCGTTTACCTTTCAAATAGTCTTAGCTGCCAACGATAAACGTATCTACTAGGAGAGCTAGCAGGGAATCGAATTAGAACAAAAGCTACATGTCTACTCTACTTCAAAATTTATCTTAACTTTTGTTATTAACGATTTGGCTATCATTATTTCATATGATTATTTTAACGGCTCTTTTTAACCCTGGAGTTGAAGGTTATAATACAATAATTTAGAAGTCTCCAAGTAACCATATTAAACCGATTTAATCGGCACATCTTCTCAAACTGATGTTAGAGAATTGACACATGAGTATATCACATTATTTCTGGTTGTGACAGAACTCATCTGATTTATGTGTTATTAGATGACGCCTTGTAACAAGTGTCCACAAAGTTTCCATTTGGCAACAAACAAGTCAATATACCTGGTAGCACTTCGACCTGAAATGGTTCGAAAGGGAAATTTTCCCCGTCAACGGAAATGAAATGATTTTTTGTGTCTTCAACTTGTGGCACTAATCTGTAAGACAAAATCTTTGCATGGTGAACTTTATCGCTATGAACATGCTGGCCGGTGTTGGTTGAGCCCAAGATAGAGGCTGTTTCTGTAATTGAAGTTTTCACATCCATGATGACCATATCCATGGCACCATCATCAGGAATGGCCGCAGGGAAATAGTGAACATCCTTTGATATGACGGGCATCTTTCCCACATAGAAAATGGAGACGTTTGATGAGATTGATTCGGGTATTTTTGTCCAACTTGAAGGTGGGTTCTCGTTTAACTTCGGTGCCTTCAACGTAAACGATTCTGGACTTACTTGCGAATTAAATGTACTTGCGTTTTGGCGATGTTTGCTGAAATGTTGACTTATTTCGTTTTTGGAGTTGGTTAGGTAATTTACATATATCTCACAAGGATATTTTGCTCTAGTTAGCACTTTGTATGCGATCCCCAAGTCGAACCTAATAGGGCCCAACCATCTCAAGTGTTCGGTTCCGATATCTGAATCAGCAATTACTCCGTAACATTGGGTAAGAAATGAAAGTTTTGTAACTTCGTTGTCTCCATAACCTTGAGTAACGGCCATCAAATCAGTTTTCGCTTGCTTTGCTTTTAACATGTTGAGAGTAGCAATGGCTGCATCACTGCTTCCGTGGGTACTAAGAGCCAACGCATTCCCAGTTCCACACGGTAATTGAGTGACACAGAGACTATTGAAGGCGCTAGCGCCTTTATCAGGACGTTGAAAAAATCCATTAATCACTTCATGAGGAATCCCATCCCCAGAACAACAAGCCACGATATCATATTCGTTCACATCTAACTCTTTAGCTATATCTATTGCATGTTGGTAGTATGTCGTCTCCTTGTATGTAATCTTAGCCTTGGACGCCCTCAAAATGGGAAGTATCTGATTGTTGTACATATCAAGAGCCTTGCCTTGACCCCCATGGGGGTTGATTATAACGAGAATCGAAGGCCGGATAAAACTTGATCCATAAGCCCTGTGTATAATTTCTTGGGAAACTTTACCCTGTGAATTATCTCTACCATCTTGGACACTTTCTTGAACAGAATAAGTTGCATCCCTAATAACCTGGACCCTTAACGTCTTAATTTCAACACGTGAGCCTGGCTTGACATATGTAACTTCTAGGATGTCACTATTATCTATATCACGTACTTGGCAGCACCATAGGATCCATTTGTATGGGATTTCAACTAGCTCGGGAGAAACACTTGTGTAACACATGGAGAGGATACTTTGTTTATTTTTGGAATTGAACTCGGGTATGCATTGTTCAGAGATTCTAAGGCAATCGGTCTCTAGATGAACTTGCACGCCAGATCGAGGTTGGTAGAGGAGGTTCTCGGATGACATTGAATAGACGAATTGGTAGGCTATCTGGTGGTTAAATGAGGGAAAGGAGCGGTTTTCGAATCTCAGTAAATTATATAGGCGTTCAATTTATATTTGGAGCACAATAAGGAATATGTATTAAATTCAAAGTAGTTCCTGCCAATAGGGTTGTTGTCAATAACGAATTCTGTAGGAATCGAAGAAACTGTAATTGAACTGAAACTGAGTTGAAAACGGGGTCAATAATAAATTGTCAAGCTTGTTATGAAGTATAATCCGGTTGAGCGAAGAGCGAATGGCCTCTCAATGTGGTGGTGTAAGAGGAAAGAGAGTAGAAGGTGGTTTGGCTTTTTTCTAGCTAAATGAGGACCCTCATTGCCCCCACAAATTTCTCGTGGGATTTTAGCTTTTTAGGGACAACCAGATTGCGAACAAATCACTATTTAGCGAAGAAATGCAAACAGTACTCGCTACTCGGTGACTATGTAGATCTCGCCTAATGAAGGAAAATTCCTCTAAGAACGAATCATATTATTAAACATAATAGGGCATCCACCAAAAGTCTCCCTAATGGAATGTAACTTCGAATTTTGTATCTACTGAAACCAACTTCCGTTTGCAAATCACGAATGTCAATAAGTTTCTCCTCTACATTTATTGGCCCCGGTTGAGGGCGGACCAATAATATTTCTACACTCTCTCTACTAGTGTCTCTGTAATATCTGTATTACCTCCCGTTCAAGATCAACCGTGGAGTAAACGTGTTGTATCATTATAATCTAATTTCATTTCAAAAATAGTGAAACAAATTCCTTCCATTTAATATGTGCTTGCAGAGAAGTCAAAATAAACGTGAAACTTCTTTAAGAAAGCATTTTGCAACTAGTTACATTCCTGTAGCCAATCATCCAAAACCATGTTCTTAAGTATTGTAGAAAATTCTGAGCTATTTGAAAACGAACAGTACTTGTGAACATCAGTTAATGTCACATTCTTTTGATTATTGGTGTCATCGCCCTTTGGGTATTCCACGTGAAGAATGGCACCGCCCTTCTGGGCAATAGGAAGGTAGCTATCACATTCAGAATATACTACACATTGCTCGACTACTGAGAAGTCAACCGTATCGACAAGGTCATCGACCATGTCTGGGCCATTTTTCAACCCAATGGAGAGGTTATGCGAGTGTGCGGTCGTAGCTAAAAACTTGACGTAATTAACGGAGTCGCTTTTACTAATATCAAAGCCTGATTTGTCCTTCCCCTGTGAATAGGTATCTACATTATCTGGATCAATACCATCGCATCGTTTTCTTGATGCCAATTCTATCCTCTGTACCATAATCAGATGAACGTTTGCCGATCTAACATCTAACCAACGTTCTCCCTTCCAGCCGTCAAGTGGTTTTCCCAAGTCACTCTGATCAAACAAACTACTATCATTTCGCCAATCTTCATAGCTCCCGGCAGAAAAGTAGCAAATGACCCGTTTGTTTTTTTTATGAAGTTCATCAATAGTCTCTTGGCTAGAATCAGCCAAGTCGATATCATACACTTCAATTTCATCAGAGATTTCCTGAACCTCGTCTGACAAGTGATAATCCCACAGTACACCATTTGCTGGTGTCCATAAACTCTGGTTCGCCGAATTTTGCACCCATGAGGAATCAGGGTCCAGGCTTGATTCATCCTGATCTCCATGATTCCTGTTCAAGCCAACTCCAACCCCAACTCCAACCCCAACTCCTATTGCAACACTTATCAATATAACACCTGCAACTATCCTCTTCAATCTAGTCATGGTGCCTTACCCTAGCGCTCTATGAAAGAGACGTAAGACCCTATTTCAACCAAAAAAATTTGGTCATCATTTCAATTGGATTTTTGGAAGATCTCATAATTAAAGAATGCTAATTTTAGCCAGATTCTAGGTTTTACAACTTAATGAAAATCATTGTGTAAAGTTTGGTCTTGAGATTACACTCCATTGCGGTTACTTATTCCAGGGTCGTATTTTTACGTAGTTGCCTGATTTACTGCTGTTCACATAATTTCTCTGGGTGCAAATGGTGGCGCATGTATTAGAACCGCTTAACAAAGAAGAACTTACATATCCTTGGAGAATCTTCTGTGCTAACTTGAATTTGAACTACAAATAGTATAGATTTATGGAATACACTTTGTTGTGTGATGTTCACCTTGTGTCTGGTATCTCTCTTCCTTATGTGTCCTGTCGTTTGTAGACGGCGCATAGTTTTCTCATCACAAAAATCAATAGGATAAACAGGAATTATATTATTTTGGACTCTGATTAATATCTTTGCAGTCTATTTACTTTCTGTGCCTGTTACCTAAACCTCTATCCTCCCAGAGTTTGTTAGTATATTTTTAGGTTTCATTGGGAAGTCGCGTCTGTTTTTGAATTATTAGGTGAATTCTATCTATCGAGGCTCCGAAACTACTCTTGAAAAAGAGCTGTTAATATATTGTCACTGGGAACTCAACTATCACCACTCATAGTTCCAGCTTAGTACCGTTCGTCTACCAGTTTTACATAATATGACATTCCTTCAATTGGCACTTGTTGCCCTCAACTTAACTGTCCGCATATATTCCTCAATCTACATGATCATCTCTGATTGTGATGAGACCTTCAATTACTGGGAACCTCTAAACTTACTTCTTCGTGGCTTTGGTAAACAAACTTGGGAATACTCTCCCGAATATGCCATTCGATCATATACTTATCTCGTTCCTTATTATCTCGTTGCAAACCCAATAGGTAAATTAGTGATGACATTACAAACACTCCATACACCTGCTTACTATCAATTTTATTTCCTAAGACTACTTGCATTGAACGCGTTTACTTGCTTCGCTGAGATCAAATTGTACAGAAGTGTGAGTCGTAACATTAGTTCCAAAGTCGGATGTTGGTTCCTTTTCTTTACTTCCATCGCTCCAGGTATGGCCCATGCCGGAGTTGCATTATTACCATCGTCATTTGCAATGCAATGCAACATGATGGCTCTTACAAATGTTTTATCAGCTGTAACCCAAACTAACAATTCGGTCTCAACTAGTAAATACTACTCATGTCACTCTATTTTTGCAATCATATGGTACTTAATTGGTGGAATTGTCGGCTGGCCATTTGCTCTTGCTTTGGGTGTCACCTTTGGATTGTATACCCTCGCTAGTGGACGTCAATTGATTAGTATTATTCGTGGATGTATCCTAGGCTTGGTGACAATTTTGGTGACAATTGTTGGTATTGACTCCTATTTTTACAATAAGGTATTATTGGTTCCGTTAAACATCGTGCTTTACAATGTATTTGGTGGGGAAGGTGAAGGACCTGAAATCTTTGGTGTGGAACCCTTCAGTTATTACGTCTTGAATTTGCTTGTTAATTTTAACATTGTGGCTGTATTAGGCTACGTTGGGATCATTGTGAATCCATTCCTATATAAAATGGCACCGGCTGCTAACATCTCCCTTCCTTTGCTAATTTGGTCTGGTATCTTTTTTCTGCAACCTCACAAAGAAGAACGTTTTCTCTATCCAATTTACCCGTTGATTACTTTGAGTGCTGCCTTGTTTGTGTCCAAGATTTTTGCGTTGGTTAGCCAGATATCAATCAAAGTCATACCGAATCACAAGATAGCAAATGTGGCAAGTAGAGGTGGCAAAATCTTGTTTGGGGCTTTGGTTTTTGCAGTATCCATATTGAGAATACTTAATTTGGTAGAAAACTATTCAGCTCCTTTGGTGACGTTAGAGAACATCAGTCAATTACCCGCGTCTGATCGTATAGTTAATGTTTGTGTTGGTAAGGAATGGTATCACATCCCCAATTCACTTTTCTTGCCTGACAACTATAGATTTAGGTTTGTCAAAAGTGGGTTTGATGGATTATTACCAGGCGACTTCTTGGAAAATGGAGAATTGCGCCAAGCAACTTCAAGTATCCCTACCAATATGAACAATAAGAATGCCTTCGAGTCTGACAAGGTCATTGACTTCCTGGAATGCGACTATTATATCGACAATTCTGAGGTTTCCCGTAATAATGAACCACGAGTGATTGAGAGGGTAGATGGTATTGCCACTGTGATTGATCCTGAATGGAAATTGTTGGGCTGTAACAAGATCATAGATCCCAACGGCCAGAGCAATGGTATTGGGCGGTTGCTTTACGTACCGAAAGCATTGAGATCAGTTATTCCGTACAAAGTTGAGTACCTTGACTTTTGTGCCATGGAAAGAAAATCTGGAGGAGCTTAATTTGTATGAGTCTTATAGCCAATTCAAACCAACCCAACGCTCACATAACATTCATGCGTTTGGTGTAAAGGACTATACCTATTTACATATAAATATACAACTTTGATAGCACCATTCATATATTTTTGTTAGCGAGAGGTATATTTTAAGATTAGAATAATAAATGGGCCGTTCTAGTAGGTGATAAAAAATTGTGCGTTAGTCGTCACTTAGCTCCAGACAGAGGCATTCTTCACGGGCAGCTAAGTTTAGTACTGCCACATACGGCTTTTGGAGCCATCAAGTCGTAAGACAATAAAGCTGGATGAGCACCTGGATCACTGCAAGCATATTCAAAGCAGGTTATCACTTAAACCTACTATCAGCTTGTCGCATGTTCTCAGATTTATACATGTTAGATTGTAAGACACAACAATAATGGCAACTAGATACCTTGTTACCGCAATCGTACAGCCTAGTAATCAAATAAGTTGGAATTTTTGATCAAGAGTTGGCATTCGTTCAACTCTTTAAAATAGTGAAAAGTTTTTATGTCGTTAAGTAGGAATTACATCGAGAGTAAAGATGTATCCGTACTACTAGCAATATTGTTCTAGTAGTTGTCCTAATTGTTAAATTACAATTCATCATCGAAGTACTCATTGAGTGCTACTCTCGATTTCTCAAATCCATCCCTTGCATTTTCCAAAGCATCCTCAATCAAAGCAATCCAAAAATCATCACTACCCTCATCAGGAATGGAATCTTTATCATTAGGCACATCGTCAGAAGAATCGCTGGAATCCGCTGTTTCGTTAGGTGACTGAGGACTGGACAGTTTCACTTTACTCGCCAAATCAAAGTTATCGAAATTCATCTTGTGGCCATAGTTTTGAATCCGCTCACACTGAGAATATATTGTATTTAACCCTAATGCTGCTGCAGAACCTTTCAAATAATGTCCCAATGCTGACAACTTGTCCAAGTTTTTCTTCTTCAAATTTGTATCGATTTCTTGAAATGTTTCAATCACTTGATCAACAAATGTTTGAAATAATGATTTCGAGAATCCTTCTTCATCTTCATCCATAGCGACTAATTCAGAGAAAACTGACCAATCAACTAATCCTGACTCTTGTAATTTACTACTTTTATCATCTGCCATTTTTAGGTTTGTTAATATGTGTGTTTTCTCGTTGGCTATGAAATGCTTTAGCTATGTCTATTGCAAAATGAATGAATGATCACTATAATATTATATTTCGAACTTCTGTCTTGAGTCCTTGATTCACGCCTCCTTAACTGTTCCTTAAGATAAGTGATTATAAGTCTAAGAATCTATTCAACTCCTTATGTATATAAACAAGGGTTTTTGGTTAATATGTAACCAGTTTTAGATTTTATGTCGTGAAATGTGCTACGACGAACTCCTTAACTATCGTAGGCCCTTAACAAATTTTTGTTGAGTATAAGTTCCGTAACTATGTGCCTTGTAATGCCCTTTTAATCAATTCTTAAACTTTGACTTGTAACGTGCTGACTTTCAATGTCAAGTTAGAGATCTGGATCGTACGTAACTATGGGGGCAGGGCGCTGGCTGGAGAAGAGGATTTTATGGTTGACGATGGTCGTGTGTGTGTCAGTAATACATTTGGAGCGATCAAAGATGTGATGTCAGATGCCTGTATATGTGCTTTCTACGCCATTGATCGGCTCCTATTCATATAATGATGTACATGGTGTGTCGGTCGTTATGTAAGGGTATTTAGAACGTTTGAGGATTCTACAAGTTTTAAGAGGTCTTATGACGGCCAGTTTCTGTGATCGATTTGGCGTATTTTCCATACTGTTTGCGTAATTTATCTCGGACTCCGAATCTCTCGCTGACGTCACTTTAGCCACCGTTGACTGAATAGACTGCTGGTGTGTTCCCGTGCAACAGGAGTTATTAGTTTTAGTCTCTGGACGTTCATAATCACATTATTGTGCATCTTTTTGAGTTTATAGACGTCTACTGAGAAGTACCTAAATCTTTTTATATATAGTGTAAACTTCAGATTTCCAAATAGCGTGGAGGGAAATTGAAACTTATTTTTTGTGAGCGATTCTGTCAGGTGAAAATGAGTAACTTGGAATTGCGTAATACGGACGATCAATTTGTTAGGATTATTCCTGATTAGACAAAAAGAATTGGTAACAAGACATCTTGGAATAATTAATATTTTCAACTTTACTCATGTAATATATTAGAATACTCATTTGGGACTCACTCAGAACCAGGTTGAAATCAGTTTGTCCGTCTGGGCCCGCGGCTAATTTAGGCACCTATAGTAAAGCGATCTCAGATTATAAATGAGGCCCCATGTTATCAATTATTATATTATCCCGACTTCACTGCCCAGTTCGTGGCCTGAGCATATTGTCTCCGTAGAATTTGCCCAACATAGTTGATACCAAGAGATTGTAATTTGAGCAAATGTCTCCAAAATCAATGTGAGTTAATAGTTAAAAATATATATTTGTGAAGGAGAATTCCAGAGTTTTACCCACTTAGGCTAGTATGCATCTGTTTCGGTTCTAAAATCTGGAACAGAACTATTCTTCAAATTCTAGCTCCACGAATTTGTAAGCTCTCTGATTTTCAGTACTCTACGATGCTGTGAGGTGACCTTCAATCTAATCTTGTATAATTCTATATATAATTAAAGTACTCAGTTACGCAATTCTTGCCTAGGGCCAACCTCACTCAGTCTCATTCACGATTCAATATATAACTCACTATATGGTATCGGTGATTTCGAGCCAAGTGAGTTACAATCAAGTTCTCTTCTACGCTTCTTGATTCCGCCTGGTGTATTTGTTAATCCAATGATTTTTCCTGGTGAAATAAGGTTCTTACTTCTCAGAAAGCTAACATAATAACCCTTCCGCTAACTTAGGAGAGAGATTCTTAAGAACGCAGAAACTCGAACAAATCCCCCAACTTGTTTGCATAGTACACGGGAGCAATTCCTTCTGCGAGCTTTAAAACGTTGTCCTCTTTTTCAATCCCTGTCAATACCAACAAAGTATCGAGTCCCCCATCTCTTCCAAACTTCATATCAGTATTTAAGCGATCCCCAATCATCAACCCTCTCTTTGGATTCTCTTTCAAACCTGGATTATCAGCTTTGATAGAATTCATCATGGATTGGTTTGGTTTGCCACAGATGGCGTCTGGAGTTCTACCACTAGCAAAAGCCACTGTCTCGATGATAGATCCTGCACCAATCAATAGCTTCCCTTTCGAAGGGAATGTAGAGTCGATATTTGTAGCGATAAAAGGAAGGGATTTGTTGTCTTTCAACAAGTACTGCATTGTGATGGATAGCTTCAAATAGTTAAGGTTGAGAGTTAAACCAGCAAGAACAGCACCAACATCATCGTCCAAGTGAACCAACTGTTCGTGATCGGAATTAAAATGGACCCCATCGGAAACCAATGATGGATCGCTTCCACCTACCGTCTGGTATCCCAACTCTGCTAATTCCTTTTCTATTCCCTCTTCCCCTAACACCCAAACCTTCTTGTTCTTAGGCAACTGCAATATTTTATCGATGTAGACCGCAGAAGCGTAGGAGGAACCAAAAACTTCATTCTTGGTAATCCCATGGATTCCCAACTTCTTAAACTTACTCAAATAGTCATCTCTGGATTTAGTGGAGTTGTTTGTAACGAAAATCACTGTTTTATTGTGGGACTTGAGTAAATCAAGGGTTTCGCAAACTTGAGGGAGAAGGTGGTCTCCCAACCAAAGAACACCGTCACAGTCGAAAAGAAAATAGTCATAGGAGTCGAGGAGGTTTGATACCTGTTTCTTATTGGTGATTTTAACTGACATTGCAAATACAGGTCTTCACTTGTACTAGAAGTGTTAGTGGGGTGGTGAAATTTGTTTGTCGCACCGGGTCCGAGCGATCCAGTATTCGATTGCTCGCCAAAACGGAAGAATAATTCAGTTATGGGAATCTCATACTTAGATGTTGTGAATGTGTTGGAATATACGACGCTGACTCGGTCAAACAACGCCTACTCTAAACTTACAAAGGTGCGCTCCTCTCAGTCTAACAACTTGTCCATTTACATGCTGTTGAAACTGCGAATAACAGTACTAGACTGTAGAAATGTTTTTTTCGCTATTTGTATAGTCTAGACGAATAAATAAAAAGAGGAAAAATAGGTGACCCAGGTAGTTTCACTTGAACTCGGGCTCATCTAAATGATCCCTGATTCGTGGCCTAGGCGGGGGGGCAGAAAACTGCCTTTTATGCAATATGGTAAACCTACGATCACGG
>Ga0065704_10070221_pt1 | contig 66165 bp, 29 predicted proteins | sample SwiRhicommuniRL2_FD_59091 | JGI IMG/M metagenome (GOLD analysis project Ga0065704, IMG submission 59091) | Switchgrass rhizosphere bacterial communities from Rose Lake, Michigan, USA - RL2 v2 (version 2) | ecosystem: Host-associated > Plants > Roots > Rhizosphere > Soil | place: East Lansing, MI | reverse complement strand
TTTTTTTTTTTTTTTTTTTTTTTTTGTGGGCATGCATTACGGTGAAAAGATTATGTGTCCTGCGGGTTCAATAATAGTTCGAAGTCATGTGGTGCATAATTATCCGAAATGTTTTTCCGGTGGGGGGCTCTTAGCCAATAAAACGGTACTAGGAGAAAATTAGGAGAAATCTAACCAGATTTAGTTCGTATTTGTGATTGTAAAATCCTTGGAGATCTGTCTTTTATCTTTGCTCTATCCTTCTGTATTGTCTGCTTTACAAAAACTTGATGTTCTATAGAAGAGTATTATTAATCCAACGGTTGTAAACTCAGTATGGAGAAACAAAATAACCTTTTCTACATTCTTTTTGGCCCTATCCAATATGTTTAATCGAGAGATCGTTTCATTGAGATATATGGCAGATGTACTATTGTTATCGTAGAAGCTGTTGAGCTAGTCATAAATATGAACAATGAGTTCCGAAAATGAAAGAGAAATGGAGACTCCAGATGATGTCATTGTATATTCGATAGTTTAATTTCGCGAAAATCTTTACCCAGAAAATATGTAATGTTCAGGGCAGAAAATCCTTCACCCAACCATGTTGTGATTGACTCACTCCAGAATATTAGTCAGTTTTCATTGGGCGTGGTACAATCGAAACTGGGAAGGGAGAGCATAATATTTTACAACGTGCCAGGTAGCAGTGAGGTATTCTACTGATAATAGAGAACAAGTCCGTTCGTTCAACTTTTAACATCATCGATTATTTCCTTTTCCTGCATGAAACTTAAAATTCTTCCGGAGTTTCTCATAACCTCTCCATCTTCCCCTACCACCGTTTTTGGATAGTGCACACTAACCATGTAAAAAATCGCTCAAATGATAAGCCTTTTGAGAATTGTTTTGTGGAATGATTATCGGCGATCTTGGACAGGGGCGAATATTAACACCGTACGTTCCGTAGGAACTTTACTCGGAATATTAGCACATGTAGCGATACTTTTACTGCACCGGGTGCCCATGGGGACAAATATCCCCAGAGTTCCATGTGCCAATCTAGATAACCGAGCTACAGCCAATAATGTGGGTGAACGGAAGTTTATTAAATTGCATGTGAGCTTATTGCTTCTGATATACCCTTATCAAGTACAAGTATGTTCCAGGCTCATGATTCCGTTTTCCCAGCACGAACAAAATCGAAAAATAATCGACCCCGCCAAGGCATATTATAGCCCCACTTAGTTATACAATTTGGTCCACGCACGCTCGTCTAACACGAGATACGCAGAACCCAGCCTTATCACCAATTGCCACATCACAATATGCCCCATGAGACTCGTTGATTCGAACTCCACACTAAGTTCTAAACTCCACACTTTTCTTCTCTAAACTCCATGTTATTTAGTCTCTAGGCAGGCCGTAAGTTCCGCCTTATTCGGTATTATTGCGAAGTAAATTCGTTCTAGCCCCCTAACCAAACTCCGGGGTGTCTATCCGATTTAGGCCGTCGTCAGGATCAGACGCTCCTATTCTTCAAAATAGAACATAGAAGGGTCGTGCGATTTTGAGGATTTCATGCACGCTCTCCTTCGGATAAATTATGGGCTTGTTTCTTGTTTTAGAAATCTCCTATTTGAATGGGGCGAGTTCACTTTTGGAGAATTCCCCACAAAGAACAAGTCATCCACATATCCCCCATATTCTGCTACAAAAGATTTCAGACAGCTCTATTTGGATCTCATAGAAGGAGAAAAGTTCAACAAGGTTCTGGGGAGGTCCTTGCAAGTTTGTCAAACGTTCGGTTTCTAGCAAGACCAATAGCATTATATTTTCTGGTCATCTGACGCTACTACTATCTCGTTACTATCCACTTCTTGTAAATAATATTATTCAACAAGTCTCGAGATGTTTCGGATTTGTAGCTCGTATGCAGGTCCCCACACTAAAAGTCATACTTGAAATCGAGCCACTGGTCGAACCACTGCAAGTTTCCCAAAAGGTCTTCGGTCCCATTTCCTCCACTTTGCTCCATAATCAGATCATAACTTGAAGGAGTGGAGTTTTCGGATAACCCCTTGGGTTTGGGACGGTCGGAACGATGTAATTGCTTCTCCAATAATTCGTTAAATCCGTCCTTGTTCATCTCCAACTCCAGCGACGTTCCTTCTCTCGTCTCGCTCATCAATCCTAATTGCGTAAATACCTGCTTGTTGACGTCAGATGATCCATGGTCAATACCAACACTTGTAAGAGTTTTTAAGTCTTCTTGTAAGCGGAGAGTCAAGATCCTATTGGCCATCTTGAGTGCCCATAAACACTCATTGACCATTTTGAATCTTTCTTTGATAATCACCTTTCCTTCTCCATTCTTGACAGAAGCGTCCTTGAACACCGAAAAAAACCGGATACTTCCCTTCAAGATCTCTCTAGCTTCTTCGATATAGTTACCCCCATGCATCAAAGTAATTGACGCCGTCCCCACGTTGAATAGCAACAAAATAGACATGTACCAGGGTGTAAACAATTTTCCGGCAATATGTGTCTTGTCTAGCATCTCGATCACACCATGACATGCCGTCAAGACTTGCTCGATTCTTAATCCCTGGCCCGAAATTCGTCTACCAACAAAGTTGAATAATAATTTACCATGGATACACATCAATAAATCATAGTAATGCAACTTCACCTGAACCTTGACAGTATCGCTTCCCTGCCATTCAGGATTGGCGTCGTTGCTAAATATATCATTATTCTTAAACCCGTTATTATTGAACCACTGACTGATTATCACAAGCTCCTTGTTTGCTTGCTGAACTTTAACTAGATCGGGCCTATCATCCACGGAGGTATGTATGAAATTACTGATCCGAGCCAAATGAAGCATTGCGAATGAAGGCATCGTGATCCAATCGTCATGTTCAGATGCTTCTTTAAATTCAAGGCTAGGGAACGGTCGCATTATATCCTCTTCACGTATCCCACAATACCTTCCAGTCTGTAACCCGAATAATCGGTCAAACGTGTATACACACCAAAATATCCTTTCTGCCTTTAGCCATTCGTACTTTGTTGCCACCGAGTACGTAGGGTTGTCTTGACCAAGTCCCATGGATCGCGTCATACAGATTGCCTGGCCCAAGGCATGGTACGAAGACGTTTGTCCATGTGCTATCCTCAAGTACAATGCAATCAAGAGCCAACTCTGAATCAATTCAAATGACTCCCACTGGAAACTCAATATAGAAATCACACGAAAACTGTATTTGAATAGACTCTCCTCCAATTTCAACAATTCGATGGACGGTCCGTCGGGTTTTTGCATCTCTGTAAACCGAATAGACAACACATAAACCAAGTACAAAATGGCCGTGAACAATCGGGTTTGGTTTGTCTTGGAATCTCGGGCGTTGACACTCTTCTTTAATGTCAGCTGTTCGTTTACCAACTTATTGTAAGACTGTACTTGTTCACGAAACACAGTTTCGTGCAATACAGCAAACAACGGGTTGATTTCGTTGAAAAAGTAGTCTAAAAACGTTTCAGTTTCCGTATCATTGGAGATCTCAGGCAAATCTGGTAACTCGTCTGCATTTACGTAATGACATCCTGATAGATTCCAGCCAAAGTATTGGGTACGAGGAATTTTGACCTCTTTCTTGGACAGTTCTGGTAAGCTCTCGTACATGGATTTGCAGAGCTCTACAATCAAGATGGTTTGGTGACGTCTCAGGAAACGCCACTTACTGCTGGGACTGATTAAAAGAGAGTCCACGTCACAGATTTCCGGCTCTTTGCTGCCAGGTTGTTTGAAATTCGAAGTCAGGTTCTGCGTCAACAATGATTCAAGGTATTGGATTCGGTTTTCCAAGTGGTTTACGTACGCAGGGTCTTTATTCTTTTCTATTATCGGCAATCCAAATTGTTCGTATTCCCAGACCAGCTTCTGTTTCTTTGATATATGGTCATCGATCTTCTGCTCATAGGGATGTAACTCGTCTTTTTTGGAGGTTGAGGGCATTGTGGAGTAAGTACACTCTTTCTTGTGTTTCTCACAGGTTGAACATGGATGTGTACCGGTGCACTTGATTTTCTGGGTCCTACATCTATCACAAGCTTTATTGACCCGCATTCTCGGTCTTGTGCGAGATATAGGAGTTCCATGTCCTGGTAAACCTTGAAGTCCAGGTCCCTGTATGCCCAAAAGTGAATTCAGCATATTGCTCAAACTCTGTATTTGCAGACCTTGCTGACCTAATGTTTGTTCCTGTATTTTTTGGCCCTGAAATGCAAGGCTAGATCCCTGTCTATCCTGAAAACCCAGATTCGCCGGATAACCTCCATATCCTATAGAACTGGAACTTCCTGGATTTCCAATGGTGTCGCTCATTGGAGGCAACACGGGAGGTTGATTGTTCTGCTGCCCACTAGGTAAAAATAAGCTATTTCCATTGGCCTTGGATACATTGCTCTGACTTTCATACCCACCATACAGATTCAAGTCCATTTCCTTTCTAGACATTCTGCTTATAAGAGCTAGTGAAGACGGAGATTTAAGTTTTGCCGTTCCAGTGCGAAAATAAACACGCATATATAACGAAAATGAAAGCCGTTGAAAATGAGATAATGAGGCATCAGCCTAATTTAAACGTCTAATAATAAAATGAAGGCCAAAATGTTACCACACAAACATCGTTGACTTTTGTAGCATTTTTTAGAACAAAAATATATTTAGTTAGTTAGCAATCGATATATATCTCAACTGATTTGGTAAGATAAGTCACTAAAGATACCTCACTAAGATAAGACTATACGTCTGAGGTCTTAAGAATTCCTAGTATATGATAATCTAGTCTAATTACATCCTTCACTCAAATCAAACACCACTTTGTTGACTTTATGCTGATCAAACAATTCAAAGGCCTCTGCACTCTTTTCCAAACTGATTTTGCAATCAATGAAGTTTGCAAAATCCGACTTGACTTTTTCAAATACTTCCAATGCCTCGGGAAATAATGACCATGCATGACATCTACCAAACGATATATTGATGTTCTTCAAGTAACACTCGAGTCCGTCAAAAGGAAGGGGTTCGTGGCCCATTCCGAGAGAAGAAATATATCCATTACGACGCACAGAGTCATAAGCGGTTCTCAATGCAGAGGTGGCTCCTACAACTTCCAATACAGCATCGAACCCTACATCATGAGTAATCTCGGCAATTGCCTTTTTAACTCCATCCGGTTCGGTGTCGAAATTGATAGTTTTAAAGGCCCCGAGCTTTTTAGCTTCTGCTAATCGAGAAGGTACGTTATCGACACAAACGATTTTCTTGAACCCAAAATGTTTAAGAGCCCGAACAGCACATAATCCCACGGGACCCACGCCGATTTGCAATACGGTGATTTCGGAAATGTCTTGGGTAGTGGCTTCGTTTTTGAAGTGGTTGACGATCTTTATGGCTCCGTAGTAGCCCGTAGTGAAAATATCTGCCATCATCACATAAACACTATCGTCCACGTCGTCCAGCGAGGATGGTTTCTTGATCAAAGTGTTTGAAGCGTACGGAATTCTCACGTACTCTGCTTGGCCCCCGTCCAAACCAACCTTGCCAAAGGTATTTGTCTCGTCACATTGTCCTGAATACCCGTGTTTGCAGTACCAACACTTGCCACATTGAATGGTGAAGGTACTCAACACCTCGTCACCAAGCTCAAATTCGGCCACATCGTTTCCTTTAGCGACTACTGTTCCAAGAAATTCATGGCCAATTATCTGGTTCACAGTTCCTTTGATGTGGCCCCGGTACGAATGGAGATCTGTTCCACATAACCCGGAGTAGCGAACTTTCAAGATAACGTCAGTTGATTTCTGGAGCTGAGGAGTCTCTCGTTCCACAGTTGCAACTTTATAGGGTCCAAGAAAGACCACAGCTTTCATAGTTTTAGGAAGTTCGCTCATGATGTCTAATAGTTATAAATCATAAATGCCCAATTTTGATTTTGAGTTCCCCCACATTTCGGATGCTCCTAAATAGAACCACCCGATCCAAGCCGAGAGAAAAGGTACCATCAAAGTTTACTTACTATACACTAAGAGTTTATGTGTTACATTAAGCTGACTATGTTTCTTGAAATTGTAGCGGGTTCTCTTCAACAATTCTAAAGTTGTTTAGTCATAAATTATTTATTTTGAAAACCACCCAAATCGTAATATTCAGTCGAGAGTTCTCCTAATATATACACTAAGCCGGGCTATATAACACTGAAATTCTTTAGTGGGTAATTAAACCATTCTAAATCATTCCTAAAACACATTCCCTTTCAAAGAGGTTCTTATGATTTCTGCAAGATTATTTATAAACGGACCTCGTAGTATTCTTTGGTCAATATGGAAGATGACAAATATTAAGATACACACGCCTAGGAGAACTCCGAGAATCGCATACACGTTGTAGACCAATGCTGTTGCTATAGTAAGCGGCCATTTTGAGTTTCCACTGCTTAGAACCGGAAAATGCTTCTCTAAAACATGCTCATATTGGAATATCAATGTCTTTTCATTTATATAACAGGTGGATACGTTGGGACCAAAAAGACACGTTTGGATGATGTAGGACGCAAACCAATTGATTGCGGAAGTCCCGAGTATCTCGATATTGGAGTATGATTCTTCGGTATCCAAGAAGTAAAGAATATCGTTACCGTGTCTTGAAATCTCCTTATTTCTCTCTAAAAGAGTAGGCGAGTCTTTGCACAAATATGTCACGGTCTCCCGTATGAAACTCTTAGAAAACGTCACTGTATTTCCAAACATGAGGATACGATTTAATTGGTTTTGAAAGTAGTTACCAGCAAATGCTAGGAACAATGCATATCCGAAGAAATGGTAAAGTAGCGTAATAGAGTAGACCGCTCCGTTAACAATAGGTTGTCCGATATTCTGCAATAAATATTGGGACATATACCGATATCGAATCACAGGGAGCGGGATACATCCAAACACCCATACCGTAACGAACATTCTTCTCCGCTCACGCTGGCGACGTATACTGGTTCGTCTTCTTGATTCCAAAAGGAGTTCATTTAATAGATCCAACTGGTAGTTATGTTCTTCCACGGGAATATGTCGGAACATTTCGGCATATTGTCTTCTGTGGAACAACTCTATTAGTCCCACATCCAAATCCCGAAACAAATCGTTGTTGAATTCGCCCTCGTGATCCATCCTGATGAGTCGTGATAACGACTTTTAATCCGATTTACAATCGCATTTTAGTTGCAAAATTTGACATTTAATACACTACTCTTATCAAATATATTCTACTCTTTATATTCTTCTCACTTGGGGGGTCAGCTATTTATACTCGCTGGATCTAGAGCGATATCTGGAATCTCTCCGTTGTGTTCCTTGTAACTTTTTTTCCACATTCTTATCAATTCCATGCTAAATTCAATGTCGTTTTCATAATCTCGGGTCTTGTCTCGTTTTAAACAAGACTTGATTTTGGTGTCTGACTTTGGGGTTTCGTCGTGAAATACAAGCAGGTCACCTTGTACATATATCTGGGGAATTAGAAACGTATTTCCACGGGATTTGTCCCAAGACAGTGTTTCAGAAATATCGATATCATGTCTCAAGTCGTAACTTCTGTCAATAATCTCCCAAGCATTGTCATACCTTGCAAGTGATTCGTTGGAGTCGAAGAGTCGGTAATCATGCTCGGGACATAAATGAAGTGGAGCGTAGTCAAGCTCTAACGACTTTTGATTTTTCAATGCAAGAAAGAACCAAAGGGTTTGGAGATGGATACCTCCATACACCAAGAGTCCCCACAAAACTCGATCATAAACAAACATCAAAGATGGATCGTCTTGATTCATACATGTGGTTGCTATGATATATTTTCGAATCATTTCATTCAAGTGAGGTTTCAGTAGTTTTAAACAAGTCTGGATATTGGCATGAGGCTCTCTAGACTCAATAATATGTTCACTGGCATGAGAATATGCCATTTTCTCGTAAACCATGCCACAAGTGACAAAGAACTTTCCCATAATACCAGCGTTAATATCATCTATACTGAACTCATCTTGTAGAACCATCATTAAGAATGTCTTTTCCAAACGTTGCTTTGCTAAGCGTTGTTGGTTCACAAAACTACAGCACTGCGTTGCATAGATCAGAACTACAATATCGATGGTCTTGGGTAACATTGGGTCTGTGTAGATTTTTCTTAAATCCTTCACTACCGATGATATCCAAACAAACGTGGTGAATGCTTCGGAGTAGTTCTTCTTGTAAAAATCAAGGTATCCGAGGATTATCTTGTGTTTGATCAATAAGTGACATAGACTTGAAGATGCTTTTTGCGAGCTCCACACTTTCATAACTCTCTTGAATCGCTTTGCACTTATCGAATAGTCGACCTCGGGATGATTGGTGATATCTTGGTTCATAAAGTCAAGTAGTAGTTCTTCATGTTCAAATAGCTGCAAAAAAAATTGGCATGGTGGAAGAAAGGTAATGGCACGCACAATGGGTGTTACGGGATCGGAATTCTTATGACCGGTTATTTTCCATTCCATGAGGATATTCGTTGCTTCTTCAACAAGATCGTCAACAGTCTTACAATTCTGAACAAACGAAGCAGGAGCAAGAGTACCTTCGGCACAAATCCAATTTTGCAATTGCATTTTTGGTGATAATTTCTCCATTTTTTCAACAAAATTACTGAAAGTTAGTATAAGATCAGATTGATAGTTACATTATAATAGATTGGTAATACCTACCTCTTGGTCAAGGGTTCAAGTAGCAATTTAGATAATTGGCGTTCGTAAATTAGAGTATTTTCTTCGTCTGGAGTTCTAGCTGAGTTGAAGAGTAGTTCGCCAAAACAAGCAGTGGCATGTTCCTTCATCCCCAACTGTCTGAAGAGGTCTATCAACGTTTTAATTGAACATTCTTTTCTCTTCTGGACAGTTTCCAACTCAATTGCCATAGATACTTCTCTCAAAGCACCACCGATTCTGCCTAGCTTGAATAAAGTACAGCCAAACAAAAGATGCATTATTGGCGGCAAGACGGGAAACTGATTGATCTGGGGAATCAACACCAAGATCTCGTAGTTCTTGTTCTCCTTGACATATTGACATGCTATTCTGTAGAGTTCAAGAAACGAGTTGGACGAAGGACTAAGAATTCCGTCGCTAAATAGTTGTAAACTATCGCTAGAGTCAGTGTCGTTATCGCTAGTGTAGTACATGATAGTCCCATCAGGATTTCGTAGCGAGCCTTCAATCTCCATTCTTATGAAGTTGTTTCTGTGGATACTCGCAAAATACAATTAAAATAATCAAATTAAAATACAATATAATTACAGGAGATCATCTAAGAGATATTTAGCGTCGCCTCATAGAACTTCATCCCAGCCTCATATACAGAGTCTAATAGAACTTCAGCTCTACCCCATGTATGCCATGGAGTCTAGTAAAATTTCAGCTCTAGCATCATATATCTTATGTAGCCTCAGAATGTACATCACCATGAGAAGACTAACAACAGCGTCATTTACAGATTACCTCAGCTAGCCCTCATTTGCAAGGTGTTTAAACGTATCCTCGTTTAAGCTTCGAAGTCTCTTGAATGCAGATTTGTTGCTGACGAACCGAGGATCCCCTTCCTGAGAGTATTTGAGCAACTTTAAAATATATTGATAACATTCGAAGCAAAGTTTGTGGTTCACTTTTAAATGTTTCACCAAGTAGTTTCTGGGCAATTTCAAAGAGTCGTCTTCAAACATCTTCTTACCTTCGTGCAAAATGACTAATAAAAGCGTTCCAAAAACTGTGTACATATCAAATGAGACTAGCACCGGCAACGACGACAAGATTTCAATCAATGAAACTGTATTCTTCAATATATCTGCTTTCTTTTCAACAAACAACGAGTCGTCTTCTTCATCGATGGCTGCGAGGTCGTCTCGTATGGCGTAGGGCAAATCCAAGTTTAGATCAAAATTTAATGTCTTTAGAATCAACTCTTCTCTAAACAAAAGCTGATCTCTCCATGTCCAGAAATATTCACTTTGTTCATCGAAAGGTTTGGCGGGGTTGGGATTCTTTATATTACATGCTTGCAATGCCACTTTATCAGGCTGTCTATAAGTATCGTTGAGTTTGCACGATATTGTCAACGCTGCACTCGCAACGTAGTATTTGGACGATGAGATCGGTAATCTCATGTAGTACCGATTGATATAGATGGTAGCGGCCAAGATTGAGCGGCCGTCAAGTTTAAGTTTCGATCCCAATCGAATCACAAAGTCATGGATAGACTCTCGAGCTTTGAGTTCTTGTGTTATCGTCATTTTTAGCTGAATCCTGCTGGGTGACTTGTGTATAAATGAGCTTTCCAGAAACAACCATGTATTCTCTTCCATTATTCCCTTTCCTATGTTATTTCCTTTTATTACTTTGTTTCTATCATTCTCCTTCACGTGGCTTTCTTTAGTCAGACCATTACTGCCAGCTGACTGCATGTTCAGTTGCTGTTTCTAAGTCTATTACTGAGTTTAAGAAATCTTAGATTTCAAGAGGGCGTGCGAAAGTAGAAGAGACCAGGGCCATGAAGATTTATCCATGTCCAGGGTCTAGGGAATGCTACTAATGAGAGAATGCTACAAGTTGTATGTATATTGTGTGTTATTCATGGCTATTGCTTTACTAGTCTAATTATATATAGAGGAACGTACCAAAAAGATGTGACTGTAGAAAATTTTATGATTGCAAAAAATAGTAGATGACATATTACACTTCTTAGAGTGAAGATTACCGTATGATTACATGTAGTGGGTAATTTCAAGGGGAATTCAATAAACTACAACAGGACTCGATATTAGGACGTGATATCGTGATAATGATCTTGGTATGGGTCTTGGTTTGGGTCACGATAAAGGCGAGTAGGTGGTAAATTGATCTGAAATAAGTCATATTTGGCCCTAATTATAAACCAAGAAACCTGATAATTCCAGCAAGCTTATCTTCGTATCTTCGTACCTAAACATCTTACTATTCACGTCTTCTATCCTACAACATTACCATAACTCGATCCTGCATATCACTCGATGATGAAAATTTTCAACACTGAAAAAAACTTCAAAGAAAACCGACTGGTAAATCAAAGGAGATAGCTATAGTCAATAATGTCTGGAGAAACTTCATTTATGCATTTGGTTAGACCAAGTGTCACCGCACCAGCAGCTGGAAGTGCCACCGGTCCAGCTAACATCAAGATACACGCCACAGCACTTTTCCAAATTTTGGAAATTGTTTCTAGACAAGTTCTTGGATCCAACAAGAGAATCATTGGTACTTTATTGGGAATAAGATCCGACGACGGATCCGAATTCGAAATCAGAGATGCTTTCATGGTTCCTTGCGACGAAACCGGAGATTCAATCTCCATTGAAGACCACACTCACAAGACATTATATCAATTATATAAAAAGGCTCATCCTAAGGAATCAGTATTGGGATGGTTCGGAAGCTCAAGTCAAATAGATAGTACCACCAGTTTGATCCACGATTTCTACTCCAAGGGTGGAGACCGTGCATTCCCATTCCCAGCAATCTACTTGAATGCCGAATACTTGCAAGATTGTCAAGTTACCGTTCCAAAATTATCCACTTACATCGGTGCTGCCGTCGGTAAGGGAACCAGCAACGTTCCTATGGGATGGAAGACCAACAACAACAGCAGCTCTTACATTTTCACCCCCATTCCTAACCAAGTCATAAACGGATCAGTCACTGAAAAGATTGTCTTCAACACATTAAAAGAGAATTCTATAAATAAAGGTTCCATGTCATTAACTTCTGACCTGTCATACTTGTGCACACAATTGAGTGCTGTTACTCAAAACATCGACAAGTTGTTGGAATTCATAGACACCAGAGCTTCTTCTGGAAGTGACAGGGATCTTGACTTATTAAGATTGTTGAGTAATACCTTGTTGAACAAACCTCAAATCTTGACCAACGTTGAAGAATTGGAAATGCATTTCCGTGCCCACAACCAGGATGTTATTATGATTGAATACTTGACAAAGGCCGTCAAAGAACAAATCGAGTTAAGTGCAAGATTAACTGCAAGTGCTGAAGCTGATAAGAAGTACTAGAGAATTAACTATAGTATTAACTAAAGTACTTGAGAATTAACTAAAAGCACTTAGTATTAACTAAAAGTGCTAACGAAGTATAAAATGATGACAAAGTACTGAATTGTTAGACTGGCTTAATCCAATGGTTGATTAAACAGTATTAAATGGTTTGATTAACAGTATTAGTATCAACATACTTCCAGTACAAGCCCATACAAACAATGCAAGCGCAACATTAGTCGCAACGCAGGTTTTAGCCATACATGTACTCTATATACTTGTCAGTTCACAGTTCCTATTACAATATTTAGACCTATGGTGTAATAGAATTTCAATATTAGTCTGAGTCTCTAGAAAACTAGTAGGCTTATTTACAATAAATATCTAATTAATATTTACAATCAATATTTCAATTAATATCTACAATTAATATCTTCAGATTAATACTCTAGAACGTATAATAGCAACCATACTAGCAACAACTAGATTAAATAGTCGCATATTCTATTTTATAGCCAATCTCGATTCGATTTTAAGCCACAGTTAGATTCCAGTAATTCACAATCTACAGTTTACATATCCACAGTCCTAGACTTAGAACAATATCTAAACCTAACACTTCTACATATATTACATATTTTCGTCTCTAGTAAAGATTCGAGACATCTATCTTAGTTGGAGCACTGATGTGCCCCTACCTCATCTCAAAAAAAAAACTCATAACCTCACTGGTGTAAAGATTTCACTCTAATCTATACAGTAGATTCAAAGCTATATAGAAACAAAGAGCCTAAAATCCCGTATCCATTCCATTCTACACCGATCTAAAAGTGTGCCTTGTATTGAACTTAGTACCATACAAAAAATTCGTCATTAAATCGTGATTTCTTCGCCAGGTTTACTCGCTTAAAAAGAAAAACCAAACTTGGAATTTCCTTGTTACGTTGTTTATAGTGTTTCCAAGTCAGTTCTCATACACTTGATACTAAGAATTCATATTATAAGTCCGTATACCCTCAACAATTAATCTAAGTGCTTATTCCACTACTCCAAGTCCAACTTCGCCGACGATTTTAGATCGTTCTAGCTTTTGACAGATCACTTTAAATATCCTTGCTTGTTTCCCACAAAGAAGAGATTTTAGTACGTGGATTCATTCCAACAGTGTTCATACAAATATTATGTACAGCTTTCTTTATTATTCCAAACATTCCCATTTTCCACATTCGATAGAAACTAAACAATAAGAGGGAAATCCAGGTAACAAAAGATACCAATTTCCCACGAAATAAAGACAAGTCTACTACAGACTACACGACCAGCCTAGAACCAAGCCACTAGGAACACACTTGCGAAATACTCAAAAAGATTGTTTAATCACTGCCTCCCCTATTTGAATATGTCGAAAAGTCCAAGAAAAGGAAGCAAAGTGGCTTCTTCATACAATGAAAGAATGAACAATATTGGTGGAAAGAAGATCGGTGCCTATAATTTCAGCAGCCATATCCCCAACTATAAACAACGAAGTTTTAGTATAGTTGACTCTTCAACTTCGTCTTCAGATTCCGAAAAAACTTATAAAAGCAAAAAAAATTATAAAGCCCAAAGGTCCGACTCCGATTCGGAGTCTTCGTTAACTGCTGTATCAGAAAACGAAGATATTAAGCGTCATTCAAAAAGCCGACCTTCAAAACGTATTCACAAAAGCACAAAGACCTATGCCAGAAAGAGAAACCCCAGAAAGACCGTAGACTGGAAACAACATGAAACTTTAGCATCTTCTGAAGATGAAGAAACCAATTACAATTCTATGCCAAATAGAAATGAGAATTCTTCAGATTCAGATTCTGAAGAATCTGAGGACAACTATTCGTCTTCTGACGATTCAGATGTTGATTTCGTCAAGTTACAAGCAGAAAGAAAGGCGAAATCCATGAAAGCCATTAAAAGTGTCCATAAGATACACAAGACCAAAAGCAACAACTATTCAGACCCAGAACTGGCCCTCGAGTCAGACTCAGAAGTGGATATTTCAGATCTCGTTGCTGTATCCAAATCCAGAAAGAAATCTTTTAGTAAACTGAAAGGAAGATCTTCCATGACACAACCAAAATTTGGAAGACGGAGATCTGAAGCTGTGTTACCAGATGATATTAATTTCACTTTTGAATTTGGTGACTCTTCAAAGCTTGACGACGATGTAATCGAAGAGGACGATGAAAATACCAGCTTCACTGAAAACAATGTCGAAAAGGTTCAGCAACAAGAAGAAGATATTGGTGAAGAACTTACCGACTTCGTAAAACCAACCAAAAAGACTACATCAACAAACGATCAAAACAACAATTTCAGCTTTGATTTTGATTTTGATACGCAGTTAATACAAGTGCCGAAGTTCAAGGACGATGAAATCAACTCCGATGATGACTATGAGATTGACGATAACGAGCTTTTGGCTACTTTACAGGCAGATAATGGAGTTGATGAATTTTTGGGTAATGATTTCAGCAATTCTCACACTAGAAACAACTCAATTGGATCGTATGGTGACGAAGAAGAAAATGACCCTTTCTTAAAGGAAGAGGAGAAATTTTTAGTCGACGAGTTTGAAAACAACGGCTTCGACGATGAAGGCATAGATATCGAAGATTATGAATTGAGCGAGTCGTCAAATAGAAACTCTCTTCTTGATTCGTTCAATAACATGAACAACAGCGATTCAAACCAAGTTCTTCAATACGAAAGTAGTATGGAATCTGACTCGGACAAAGGTGCCGGAGACGAAGAAGACGAAGAAGACGATTTCGACGAATTTATAGATTTTGATGTTCCATTATTTGATGAAGAAGAAAGCGATCGAAATTCCAAAGAAACTAAGACCAATGGGTCTGAAAGTTCCTTAATAGAGCCAAAGAAACAGTCTCGCCAACACCACGTCCATAAAAAGCAGCACAAGAGAAAAAGAAGTAACGTTGGATTGAATAGTGACGAAGATGATGATTCCTACTTATGGAACTACTTCTTTAGTTCCGATAATGGATCTGGTTCAAGCGAAGATGAAGATATTTACCGATCTGCAGATGAAGTTGACAAGTTAAACGTGGAAGAATTGTTCAAGGACGTTGAAAATCAACAACGGAATGGACGTCGTCATACTCTCACTGCAGGCGGTAGAAAGAAACTGGTTTCAGCTAATCAGTTCCATTCCAATGACTCTATGAATTACGAAGACAACTATGATAGCGGGGACTCTACCGATGTAGACGAATCGTTGCCTGCAAGCAACAAATCAAAGGTAGGTTCTAAGCTGGCCAAGGAAGTATTGTCATCCAAAACAGCGGACTACAGGCCACCAGTGTTGGGAACTTGGGTTGCAATTGATAGTAAACCTTTTGGAATAATTGATGGTTTATCCACCAGATCTTTACAAAACAACGCCAACAAGAACATGGAGCCTAGGTCAAAGGCTAGAAAAGGATACAATGCACCAACAAATGGTACCGACGACCTGGCCCTTGGATTAGACGAATTATTGAATATCAGTGAATTGGACGACGACGACGAGAATGACGTACAAATATGGAGAGATTTCAACAACCAAAAGAAACAAGTCCCACTTGGCGCATTCAGAAACAAGTCTGTCCTTCAAAATTCAATAATCCACCCTGAAAATGTTTCTTCCCACTACAACCATACCACCAAATCAAATAATGATTTCAATCAAAGAAGATACTCACTCAGTAATCATCATCCAAAAAAGAGGAATCTGATCAGTTCAAAAGTCAAAAAACCACTTGCTCCAAGAAGAAACTCGTCTGTCTCTCAATCTTCTGGACAAATCCGTCTACCAACACCGACGTCAGCCATACTTTCTAAGCTGAAGAGAAGGCGAGCGTCAATTGTCGAGGCAGTTTCTGAAGGCTTGAGGCCAACTAAATCTGGTTTATTTAGTGAACATGCCTTAGCAGATGTTGAAGAGGTTTTGGGAGACGATAACGACTTAATGGCGTTGATTAAAGGTTTATAGGACTATTCTACGGTTGGCTTTATTTCTTCAAACAGTTTATAATTTTCAGAGCGTTGACTCTACTATTCATATATACTATTAATTTTATGTTTTATTTGTAAGACCGTCTCTTAGTGGACTCGTAGTGAACTCAGGCCAACTCTAAAGGCTTCCCTATTCCACTGCAGGTGTCTATAATTGAAATTCCAGAATCATCATAGTCGTGTACCTACCAAACCTTAAAACATCACTAGACATCAAACAAAACGGAGCAAATCCTACCAACTATTCCAGGATATCGAATTTATTTGGCTAGTATTGCAGCTTATATAGTTACTCTTGTAAGCCACCTGTCCTGCTAAGTGGAAACATCCCAGTATTCTTATGAGAAGGTCTGCGCGTTCCAACAAGGGGAAGCACCCAGATCGAGATTTTGACGAAATCATTCAACTTGAACAAACTGATTCTACCAAAGCGTCTGCAGTAGAGACGAAGGATGATGAATACGATGAAAATACTCTCGAGGATGGCGATGATGAAGGAATTGTGAGGTGTACGCCCTGTGGGACCACCCAAGATAACTACGATGAAGAAAAAGATACGGGCGGTACATTTATCCAATGTGATGAATGCAATACATGGCAGCATGCCAAATGTATGGGATTTAAACAATCGGGTATTCCTGATCAGTACGTGTGTAATATTTGTGATCCAACCAGAAAAAAGAGAAAGAATGAAGAAGTATCAGCCCCACCCAAGAAGGCCAAAGTGTCACCAGCCAAAGTAACACCAGTCAAAGTATCAGCACAAGAAATTGGCCAAGTCAGCTTGAAAGATAAACTTAAAGACGACCACAGATTAAGTACAGCCAGGGCATTTTACAATTATTTCAAAAAGAGCTTTCCTCCAGAAAAGGCCGAGGATGAAAAGGAAGAACAGGCTACACAATGGGCTCTCAATATCGAAGAAATCATCTTTGCCACATACCCTAATAAAAGATATAGCGAAGGAGGCAGACGGATCCTATTTTTGTTGAAGAAACATTTTATGCCGGATATATTAAAAGGAACGTTAACGTTTGAGGAATTGGTGAAAAAGACTCCTAAAGAAATCAATCAGAATATCGAATTGGTGGAAGAAAAGGTCAAGGACAATATCAAGAATATTATCTTGATGGCAAACGAACCTTCTGACATTATCAGAAGAACCCATAAAGGAGAGATTATCCGAGAAAATGAAAACGACCATGCTGGAGAAATAGATGATAATATGACTACAAGAAAGGTGGACCACCGGAATTTTGCCCAAGAAACTGAGACGAAAATATCACCAGAGATGGAGGTTCAGAAATCCAACTATCTCAATATAAACCCGAGATTTGACGACGACGAGGAACCCGATGTCGTTGAAGATCCCAATTTAAAACCAGAAACCAAATCTTCCGAATCAAGTGATTTGGAACATTTTCAAGATAATGTAGATGATGATGATATCTTGAAACTCCTTTCTCCACCCCAGAAACTCCAATCGACTGTTGTAAATCCTCGAATATGGACAGGAACAATAAGTTTCCCTGACTTTGCAACATTTAAAGCATACTCAAAGTTTTATTCTTGTACTACGTATTCATCTAATGAGATTCCAAGATATAATAATATCTTGTCAGATATCTTTACCCATAATTCATACACCATCGAAGGTAGACTCGACAAACGTAAGGCAGACGAATATCTCAACCGAGTCCTCAGCACAAGAGAAGTGATTCTTACTGAAATCAAAGCTGAGAAGGAGGACGAAGCCCAGTTCCAAAAACTTTACCAATATCTATTAATCAAGAATAAAGTGGGCGTATTATCAGGCAAGCCGTGGTTCGTCAAGGATTCATATTTGATTCCAATTGACTTTAGAGACGAGAACTTGCCTTATTATTTACAAGACCTCAAGAAGGATCTTCAAATTGGGTTGTTTGCTTTATTCACTGTCAAAAAGGGCTACTCTCCAAAAGAGTCCAAAACTCCAAAGTCTCCAGAGTTAGATCTTCGGAGTATAATGAGTCAGCTCGGTAATTGATATGTATTATAATTGTATGTTAGTATCCTGTATAATATCCATTTGAATTGTTAAAATGTAGTCACGTAGTTCTAGTACAGATTATATAGTCAGCCTAGATCTGTCATTATAGCTAGCCACGCTCTGTAACTATCATACAGTCTCATAATTTCGCACCCAATGAGAGAAAATTGGTGAATATCTAAATCAAATATCTGAGAATATCTGAAAATATCTTATCCACGAATTGCAAATTTATATCAACTATTTACCTCGAGTACAAGTCTCGTTCATTCTTGATGGAAACTCGATCGAGCCCCATACATAGGGAGATTGAATTGAATAGCTCGAACGGTAATGATGCCGCCAGTAATCTAGATCTGGATCATCAGAGTACAAAAGTTGATAGCTCCAACAACCATGTTGATAATAGTTTAGTATTTGGTAATGATATGTCCAAGGAGGAACAGGATAATTTGAAGCAGGATGATATGAGAGCACGAAACGAAGATACTAGTCTATTTGAGCTTCAAAACAATCCTAACGACACGCCATTCTTGGATAAGTTGCGAGACCCATTTGACGATTCGACGGGCAACGGAACCAAAAGTAATGAAATATCACCAGTACGACCAAAGTCCATGGGAGGAATATATTCTCAACTACGAGGAGAAACCGAGGACTCGTGGTTACCGGCCTTTGATATGGCTGACACCCAAAAAATCGACAACCAACCGGGTTTAGATGATGATACCCAAAAAATTGACAACAAACCACAAGGATTATTTAAAGACACTCAAAAAATTGACATCAAACCACAAGGATTATTTGAAGACTCTCATAAGCTCCACAACAATCCACATAAAGTATATCAAAAAACACAACTAATTGAACGCGTCATTCCAATGGTTGAGGCAGAGACTCAAGCAATAGATAGTGAAACCCAAATTATACAAGCACCCTTGAATGATGATACCCAGGTGATTAAAGTATCCTCACAATCCAACGCTGATACCCAGGTAATTAAAGCATCCTCACAATTCAACGCTGATACCCAAATTATAGGAACAGACCCTCAATTAGAAGATGATACACAAGTAATAAGATCTAGTTCTCAAGACGCTAAGGGCCTGACAGAAGACACCAACAATCTCACATCTCCACCAACAACCCAAATAGATTTTACACATATACATACAGGACCTACATTAGACCGAATGATGTCTCATAGACAGGTACTTAACACACAGGAAGAAAAAGAACTATCGTTTTCTCTTGAAAAGTCCAATCATGAAGACGATTTGGAAGAGGTACGAACAGACGACGAAAAAGATGTTGATATTAGCACCGATTATCAGTACGAGGACAGCCTATTAACCCATAAACTATCTAAGAAAAGAAAGATGAAGACGTTTGATCCAAGTCCCCATAAAATGAATAAATTGTCAGAGCCTTCGCGAAAACCGAGTTTGCCCCCAAATAGCGTGCCCTTGGTGTTTGCATCTCCAATTGAGATTGGTGAATCGTCTCCGGTAGTCAAAAAATCCGACTTCCTTCGTTTACCTTCAAGATCGTCACCTAGTAAAGTCATTTCGCAGTCACAGAATGCAGGCGTTCAGATTGCAAACCTTCCGTCATCACCGCAAAAGACCAACACAATGTATGAAGAGCTTAGCTCAGAGATAGAAGATATAGACTTGGACGAAGAAACTAAAAGCAGTGAACAAGACTCAAAAGTATCCAAGATAATACCTGCTAGAAGAAAGAAGCAGTATATTGTGGAAACACAATCACAACCAGACGATTTTACAGATATTCACAGCGTGGAATCAAAAACCAAAGAAAATCACACAGAAAATGGGATCTTCACTAAAGAATACCTGGAAATATTGACGGAGGAGAATATTCAACATAAAGATAGCGTGTGGGCAATATTCAATCTTAAAATGTATCCTGGAACGATTATAGACCAGGGACAAGAACAAATGACAGTTAAGTTTTCAGACGGACTCTTCGATATCAAAAATAGCGACTTGTTTGTGTTGGATATTCGGGTGGGTGACATTATACATATTCGATCGTCCACCCAGAAATTCATAGTGGTTGGACTAGGACACTCAGACTCGAACTCGCCAATCAAATGCATGAGAGGATACAATCTTGTCTACGTCAAGAAGCTGTCCACAAAGGCTACAAATTCGCCAGATATCTGCTTTCCATTGGCAGAATGCTTCATGGAACTCGAAGACTGGGTTCAACACCAACAAACATTTGGCTTGATCTACAACCAGCAAGATATTTTAAAGCAGGATGTTTACAAGAAGAACAATATATCTGAGATGGTTCTTAGCGTTGCAACCACCCAGCTGGCCACACCAAATATACTTAAGCAGGAACACAACGGACTCTTCAGCAGCCCCAATGCAAGTAACCGCACGTCTCCTAGAAAACTACTACAACACGACAATACAGGAAAGGTGTTTTCGCGCAAATTGTTTTGCATCACAAGTATTGAAGGTGAAAGGAAAGATAAGATCAAGCGATTAATAGAAGGGAACGGAGGAGTCTTGGTGAATGAAGGGTTAAACGAGTTGTTTGAGTTCTCAACATCTACGACGGATAATCTAGTGCTCAAGTCCCATCTTCTTGGAGAGTTTACATTTGGAGCAATAATTTCAAACAACCATTGCAGAAGTGCCAAATATTTACAGGCATTGGCCTTAGGCTGGCCCATTCTTTCAGATACGTTTATTGTTCATTGTGTGAGGGACCGGTCGAAGGTCGACCATTGGCCGTCATATTTGTTGCCTGCTGGTCATTCGACTAAAATGAATTCGTTACGAAGTCTCGATGTGTTTCAGTTCCGCAATAACTGTGAGAGTGACCGCACCTTGAACGAGCAAGCATGTAATAACGTCCATTTGTTAGAGAAGTACGACGTGTTTGTCTTGACTAACAAGAGAAACGACCATACGTTGGAGACGTGCAGATTCATTTTCTATTCGTTTGGTGCCAAATCTCTAACGTATTGCACCACATACAATGAGATATTGGAAAGGATTAGAGCTCTTGGTAAGGATTCAGATAGAGACATTTTGGTTTACGAAGATGGTGATGTTGTCAGGAAAAAGCTCGTGGCACTACAACTGAAACGAGTCGAGACTTCACGGACCAGAACACGCAGTCAGCAGGGCAAAGTTGCACAGCAATTATATGCTACCTCCAACAATCTTATAAGTATTGGAGTGATTGACTGGGAATACGTAGTCCAGTGTGTCATCAGTGGATACATCTGGGACAATAAGACATACGAAATTAATATAAATCATTTTGACTAGACCTCAGCTGGCTCTATATGTCAAAAAATTATTTTATTTTTTATGTATTATTTTATTTTATATTTTATTTTATATATATAATATTTTACATTATATCATATTATATAAATAATCATGAATCATTAGGTATCTAAATCTAAGCAAGACGAAAGAGTCTTTTGAAGAGAAGAGTGGCTGCGGCCTTGGCCAATGGGAAACCGTTGTCGGACTTGACAGCATCTCCGTTTTCTTCCAATCTTCTTAACAAGTATTCCTTGGTTTCTAAAGGAGGGCCCCAGGCCACATACTTGATGATATTGTCGACTTTATTGGTTTTGATCAAGTCGTGGGTAATGCTGTCGGCCATACCCAACAATTGTCCCAAGACAACGTTGTTTTTGTTCTTGTTGTCCGAAGTCAACTTGTGGGTAGCCAAGGTCAAGGACTCAGCGTTGTGGGATGCAACAACCAAGTGGCCGATGGTGCTTTCGTTATTCTTGTTGGCCAAAATGGACTCGATGCAGTAAGAAATTCCCTGGTTGTAGTTCTTGTCGGTTGCGTCCTTATCCTTGTGGATGATCAGCGATCTGGCTTGTTCGGAATGAATGTATGCACCTCTGACCAACTTCAACCCAAGTCTATAATTGTTCTCGCGGGCCAACTTTTCTTCCAAGCCAAGTAAGTCAGATGATCCTGACAAGTACATCTGTAAAGTTCCCACAATGGAGGTAGGCATGTCGAGAGGATTGAATTTGGCATATAATCTTCTTTGCAATTCGTACACACCTTCTTGTAACTCGTACTTTTCAGCATCAATTACACCAACGACAAAAGGAGCGGTTCTTTCTGGATATTGCTTAGCATATTTGACGTTGGCATCATAGATGTTTTGACACACCAGAGAAGCCTTTTCGACCAAGTCTTCAAACTGAGCAGCATATTTCGGGTCAGAGTTGTAGTATTTCAACACGTTGACGGCGTCCTTGGAGAATCCGGTTGGTTTCAAGGCGACGTACCCTGGAGGAATGGAGTTGATATCCTTGCCACTTTCAGCGATGGTCTTTAATGTATGTGGCACCAAAATCTCGTTGACCGAACGAGCAGTTTCGCTTACAATGTAATCTGGATCAATGTTGTCATTACCGTTACAAGCTTCAATAGTTAATGAGATCATCATGTTGTTGATGCCTCTGGTCGACAATCTAGCACCAGTCTGTTTGACTTCTTCGATGGTTTCACCACCACAATAAATCTTGTAGACAACGGCCTTGATAACAGCCATTGGGACATAAGGAAACACCTTGATACACAAGTTAAGAATAGGCTTGTTCAAAGTGGCCAAGCCAATGATGAAGTACGACAACAATTCACTCAGCTTGAAGCTGCGAAGATACTCAGTAGAAGCAGGAGGAGTGGAAGTTCTGGATGGAGGAGTGGCTGGAGAAACCGGCGACCTAGTGGCAAGCGATGATGTGCCCAAGGTTACATTCAGTTTATTGGGAGATTCATGGAACAACCTAGTGGCAGGTCTGGTAGCAAGTAATCCAATGGATCTAATAGAGGCAATACGTGAGGAGCGCAAGACTAAGGACATTCCAATACTTTTCTCATCAAACATTTATATTTTGAAGACTTTGAGTGGGTTTTATACTCAAGCAGGTTTAATCTGCTTTGATCATGACTGTTCCCATTTTAGTAAACACTAGCGACGGAGTTTCGATATTTGCACCCGTTTATTTTTCGGTGGCTCATAATTCTGGCTTGTGTTTTTCGGGGTGACCACAAGCGAATGGAGTTTTCATAGATTGCGACAAAAAATGGAAATACAAACGAGACCACCTTTTCTCGGGGGCAACTGAAACCGATAACTACGGAGATGTAAATTATGTGGGATCGCTACTTCTTGCTCTGCCGGGCCCGTCTCCCTCATCTAACCAAGCGGCCATAATCTTAGATAACCGGTTCGATAAATGTAAACAATATGACCGTGGGGTGATAGGGGTTTAGGTATACATTTTTGGATATATAGAAGAATGTGGCATGAGGAGCGGAAAGTGTTTATGTTGATTAGAGTAGAACTTCGTTGCGGAATTGATGTTGTTTGATAGAAATCGAACAACATGATTTATAGTCATGTGATGAATAGTCATGCGATTTGTGGTCGTGAGATTTATAGTCACGTGATGTAAAATCACGTCACAACAATCACGTGACACTTTTGCGATGGGTACTATTGAAAAACTAGGCCGGTTCCACCAACTCCAACATCTCCATCAATGTTACGGAGATTTGAATCGGCGATAGGACGTGGAACTCATTCCGCGCCCATCTCCTTTACAAGATTCTTCTCAGGAAGTTATCCACACCATGGTGACAAAACGGTAATACCCCAAATCATCTTGGATCAATTGAAAGATACTTCTGAAATCGCCCTGACCCCACGCCAAAGAATACGAGAACGCAAAAAGCAAATCTTTCTCAAACCTGAAGAAGTCACCGATAAACGGTTTCGCCGCTTGGTGGAAGATCTTGAAGTCTCATCAAGGCTTCGTCGTCCTACCGCATCCAAGAACCTAAGAATTATCCGCGATAATCTCGTTCCAGATGCTCCAAATATCGAAGGGTTTAAACCTCTTATCTCCACAATTAACAAGTCAAAGTACGACAAAATCAAAAATGACTTGGTCTCGTCATTCACTCATTCACAACTAGCATTGTATCTCCAAACCAAGTACGCTGAACAACAGTACTCTCGGTTCAGACGAAGCGTTAAAGCAACAAAAGCAGTATTGGCCGAAAGAATTTTGGCCAACATATGGAACATTGAGCGTTCAGAAGTTTTCACCGCCATGGATGACTTGCTTGTTCAAAACTCCTATAAACTCAGCAAATCGGACTTGTTTCTCTTGCTCTCCGAAAACGGATATATCTTACAATACTTGTCCCGAGTAGGCGCCAAAATCTCCTTCGATCCCACGGAAGACAAAATCATCTTTGTTGGAACAGCATCTCAAGTCAACAATGCCGAAATCAACCTAACGTCCATCCTTAACAATTCCCACCGTGAACAAATCAACTTGGCAGCCATCAAAAAGCTCTTTCTTGAAAAATATAACGAATTTTCTTTAAATACCATTGGCCGTAATACTGAAGTCTACTTCAACCACCTCCAAAACGACGACTACGAACTTATCACACTTAATGCCAACCAGATCAAGCGTTCCAAACGGTTATTGCTTTGGCTCTTGAACTACAATCAACACCTCAAAGAAAATATCTTGGTCAACACTACGGACGCCACTTTCATCCCGTTTAAAGACGACGATTCCCTCGCATGGAACAACCGCAACCAAAACTTGTTTCTTCTCAAAAAGCCAGAGGTTTCTGCCTCTTCCAACTCTTTGTTCTTGAATGATATACTCAAATATTCCGATCTTAGACTCAGCAAAGACATTCTGAATTTTGAGGATGATATTGAAACCGCAAAGTCTATTCCTTTGACTGCAGGTAAAAGCGAAAATGATTTGGAGCAAGAAAGTTGGCAGCTCTTGGGCGACTTAGGAATTTTATCTGAAGATTGCGAAGAACCTGCTTTGGGACAGGAAAAGGAGTCAAAGGCATTAGAGGAAAAGATGCCAAATGCTTTAAAGGAAAAGGAATCACCAGCAGTCCAGCTCTTATCTGAAGAACAAATCGACGACTTGTACTCCAAATTAATTGACTTCAGCTACAGGAACTCTTTAAATGGAGTCCCTGACGACAAACTAAACCAGCCAATCATCACAGTCACACTCGGAAATATTCTTTTCCAAGGAGAGAAATCTACCGAAGGACAATCCATTATTCCCCAACCACCTAGCTTGACCAACTCCAACATCAACTATAAATTTAATTCCAATGTGACACTTGCCAACGACAAAGCCCTCTCGCTTCCATTATATGATCATCCCACCCTCTCCATCAAAGAGATGAACCATTTCCTCAACCGTGATCCACACAATTACGTCATCCAGTTGAAATTCTTGCCATCTGCATATGTTGAAGAGTTGGATCAAATGGATGTAGAGAAACAAATAAAGTATCCTCCGGTAGAGATCTGGATTGACTTGAACGATAGATCAACTCCAGATATCGATACCATGAATGTGGTCACAGTTGAAGGAGAGAACAACTGCTACGTATCGCTTCCAGCAAACAAGTCAGACATGAAAGTGTGTTGCCAATTGTCAGGGGATCTTCTTCAACAACAAGAATCCAAAGATAACCAGGATGACGATTTCCCAGAAACTTTGAACGATATCTTGAACAAAACTACTCAAAGATACGCCAGATTCGATGGCCAGCCAGGAATTTCCAAGTTTCTTTCCGACTCTAAGTTGGACTTCAGTGGAAAGGTGGCCATGTCCATTGCACCATTCATTGACTTGATTGTAAACGGTGAAGTCGTCAAATATCACTACATCAACGCCTCATACCGCAGACAATTGAACTTGTCCTATGGCAAAGAAAGACTAGTTCAATTCAATATCGTTGAAGGGGGATCCCTTGGAGGACGTAAACTCGAAATCAATTTTGTCGGTGACATGGACGGTAATATAGACAAACAACAGTTCAAGGAATTGATGAAGGATGCCTCCGATTTCATTACCGAATTGTAAATAGATCCTGTAAATATGATATGCCGCAAGGCACCTATATTAAAACTTGTAGCTATTGAAAGATTCTAGATGCAGATCTTGTCATAATGAATAGAGACGTTCATTAATAATTCATTAATATAGATTATCTACTTAGTAGTTAAAATGATATTGGCCTATTAGGTTCGCGTTAATACCAGATATCCTAAACTTTACTAGAATGTCACTAGAATGTCACTTACTCACTGAACTTCAGCAAAGCCAGCTCTTTCTCTAGTGCTCTTACGTTGGAACTACAAATAGTAAGGCTGAATATTTTTTGAATACATATAGCGTTGCAACGCTAGCAGTACATATCATAAATAATTGGTGTGATATGCATCGGAGTGTACAATTCATGGAACCTCCAGCCCGCGAATAATTCACCAATTCGTTAGAACTCGGTGATAACTGTAGAGAATAGGAGAATTCATAGAACTGAATGCCATTTGATGAGAATTGAGAAGCACAATTGAAAACAATCAAAATTAACAATTTTGAATAGCCAAATTTTGACGATTTTGTTCCCTAATTCTTGATACCTATTGGACACTTCAATTCTTCTTTTCCAAAGCTTTGACGTGCTTTTCCAACTTGTCAATGGAGCTTTGTAATGTCACCACGTCCGCAACAATTACATTATTAGCCACCTTATACTCATCAATCAAGTAATAATAAGAACCAACCCCGGTCAACGTTACACCGAGCAAAAACCCAACAAAACCACCTCTAAAAGTTCCAATCTTTTTAGGAGCAGCAGTAGCGGTGGAATATCCACGGATAGAAGATTTTAATGACGTTTTCAATTGATGGGCAAACATTATGACTGACTATTGTGTCTTATTGTGGATTGGGTTGACTTAATTTTTCTTCTGGGGATCGTAAATCTCGCGGGCAAAAATGTTAGAGCGACACTACTTACTCTTAATCAAGACCGTTGGTGATACTTCTTGTAACTACTGTTGATATTTGTTGTAATTTCGAGTGACCGTTTTGTGATCTAATCCTATCTTGAAATATCTGACTTCTTTTATTGTGCTGGGCTAGAAAATTGGCTAGAAATTCGGACTGGCTCATTATTTTAAGTCACAAAGTCTAATCCTGACTAATCTATATACTGAGTATCACCGATTCAAAATCGTGGTGGGTTCCTTTATAAATAGTTCTGAACTACTCCGATATAAATAGGGCAGGTCTCGCTATCAAATCTGTTCTATCCATGCTTTCACTATCAATACGAAGGAATGGGGTTCAAAACTTCAATACCGTTTTCGCCTGTCAACGTCAAACTGGGGCTCGACACTTCAGTAGAAGTTACAAATCCAAGGCTCTGTACGTTAAATATTTGTTAATTCCAGGAGGCGCCGCCATTGGAATAGGGGGAGTCGTCTATACTATTGATAAGTATGCATATAGCTCTCTTCTCACCAGATCTGTCAGAGCGTTATATGTCTTGCTGTGGATCGCCTATGCATACTCGAACACAGATAAATACGATAATTTGAATGACTTACACGAAGTGGCAGCTGAAAGCTTATTACAGATGTTCACTACAAATAAAGGTTTGTATATTAAGTTGGGACAAGGGATTGCTAATCAAGGAAGTATATTTCCAATGGCTTTTCAAAAACGATTTCCTCAATTATACGATAGTGCTCCTCAGGAACCATGGAGTAATGTCGAGAAAATGTTAAAGAAGAATCTCGGTCAAGATTACGAAACTGAAGTGTTTGAGTATATTTCTCACCAACCAATTGCCAGTGCTTCCATCGCCCAAGTTCATAAGGCCAAGTTGAAAAACGGTACTGAAGTTGCTGTGAAAATCCAACACGGTTACATTGAAAAACAAATCATTGTTGATTTGTCTATTCACCACTTGATGACCAAGGTATTCTCGAAGGTATTTGACCTTCCATTGACGATGTTTACAAAGTATATTGCTGATCAAATAGCGAAGGAAACGAATTTCATCACTGAGATGGCGAATTCTGAGCGTCTTAAGAAGTACATTGCCGAGGACTCTTCGATGAGGTCTTCAAATGTCTATATTCCCAAAAATTATCGTGCCACAGAGCAAGTATTGATCACAGAATGGATTGACGGTCACTCTTTATCTGATAAAGAGGTTTTGTTGAATGCTGGTCTTGATTTGGGTGTGATTATGAAACAATATTTGGGAGTGTTTGGAAAACAAATATTTAAATATGGTTGGATACATTCAGATCCACATCCAGGTAACCTTATGGCTCGTTTTGATAGTAGAGGTAAACAACAGTTGGTCATTTTGGATCATGGTCTCTACGTTGAATTGCCAGAAGAATTCAGACTCGAATATTGTAACCTTTGGAGATACCTCTTCCTGGTAAACTCCAAGGGGATTCTTGAGATTGCTAAAGAATGGGGGATTGGATCTCCTGATATTTTTGCCTCCTTTGTACAATTACGACCTGTTCTCTTGGATAATAGGACCAACGATATCGAAAAAGACAGCCGAGGATTCCACAATGTATTCCAGGAACTTATTGGAGACGAATCCAAATTTCCATTGGAATTAATGTTCTTGGGAAGAACTATGAGGATGATCCAGAACTTAAATCAAAGTTTCGGAAGTCCTGTCAACAGGATCAATTTATTGACCAAGGAACTGATTGACGCTTTGGTTTATGAAAAGCCAAACAGTCTCGTCAACTACATTGAATTATTGACCATCAAAGCGACTTTGTTCGTCAGTGACATTCTCTTCTATTTCCTTAGATTCAAGCAGATCTTAAGCGGTGATAGATATGGAGGGAAGGGCAAAGGTTTGGAAGACTATCTTGAAAAGTATATGCAAAACACTGCCAAATCAATGGGAATCGAGATGGCCTAGGCTGTAAAATTTGGTACTGTCATGTAAATTACCTAAACTATAGAATCATGTATATAATGTCAACCTTCGGGTTTTGAATGAATAACTAGAAAATCATACTGGTAACTCTTGACTATAGAATTGTACTGGTAACTCTGCATTATTCTAGTAACTCTTGATTGCAAACTTTCGCCAAACCACACGACCTATAAGCGATGCTCTTCTATTAAAAAATTTGCGACTGTATATGTAAATCTGAAAGTAATAGATACTACTAAAATGGATACTTTAAAGACTACTTACAAGAGTAAAGATATCGAACCGTTCTATGTGGGAGGTACTTCTGCTAGTTTGTCTTTGAATGGAGAAATTTTGGCTACTCCCAACAATGAAGACGTCGTCATCACCAACTTATTCACCAACGAGATCATCCATCAAATTGAAGGAGATGGCGAGTTAATTACAAACCTCAGAATTACTCCTGATGGTTCCAAGTTGGCTATATTGTCTCAATCACAACAACTTCGAGTTTTCGATTTGGAAACAGGTGAAATAACAAAAACATTCAAAATGTCATCGCCAATATATATGTCAACTGCAGACAGTACGTCCTCGTTATTTGCATTTGGTGGATCAGACGGTGTGGTAACTGTGTGGGATATTGAAGGAGGATATATAACCCATTCCTTGAAAGGTCATGGTACTACTATTTGTTCATTAGCATTTCACGGATCGTTAAATTCACACAACTGGAAGTTGGCCAGTGGTGACACTATGGGTACAGTCAAAATCTGGGACTTAGTAAATAGAAAGACCCAAAAGACGATAACTGAACACAACTCCGCCGTAAGAGGAGTTGGTTTTGATGACGAAGGAGAATACTTTATCACCGGAGGAAGAGATAACATTGCCATCATATACAACACCAAGAACTACAAACCATTAAACACATTTCCAATCAAAGACCAAGTCGAAAACGCCGGGTTCATTCGGTTACATGACTCTAAACAATACTTTTACACTGCAGGTGCCGAAAACATTTTGAAAATCTGGGATATCCAATCTGGCCGTTTAGTCGCCAAGTCCATAACTCCATTAAAAACGAACGAAGAACTTTTAATTATGGATGTTATCAAGTTGGAAACCGGCAACTTGTTCCTAGTCATCAGTGATCAAACATTAGTCCAATTAGATTTGGAATTATTTGAAACTTCAGACGAAGTATATGAGATTCCAGTTTCCAAAAGAATTGCAGGTAACCACGGTATTATTGCTGATATCAGATATGTTGGACCTGAATTCAATTTAATTGCATTGTCAACAAACTCTCCTTCCTTGAGAATTGTCGACCCTACTAGACCTTTAGAATTAAAATTATACGAGGGCCACACCGATTTATTGAACTCCTTGGATGTTTCCGGTGATGGGAAATGGATAGCCACTGCATCTAAGGATAACGAAGCGAGATTATGGAAATGGGATGAGGAAACTGAGGACTTTGCTTGGTACGCTACTTTCCAAGGTCACGCTGGTGCAGTCTCTGCCATATCGTTATCCAAATCAAACGATACCCCATCCTTCATAATTACTGGATCAAGTGATTTGACTGTCAAGAAATGGAAGATCCCCGCCCAATCAGGCACCATTGTCAAGACTTCCGAATACACTAGAAGAGCTCACGAAAAAGATATCAACTCCATCGACGTGTCACCAAACGATGAATTCTTTGCCTCTGCATCTTATGACAAATTAGGTAAAGTATGGAACACCGAAACCGGAGAAACTATCGGTGTATTAAAGGGACACAAGAGAGGATTGTGGGATATCAATTTCTACAAGTTCGACAAGTTCATTGTGACAGGAAGTGGTGATAAAACTTGTAAAGTATGGTCGTTAAATGATTTCACATGTATAAAGACGTTTGAGGGACATACCAATTCCATTCAAAGAGTCAAATTCTTCAACAAATACACTCCACAATTATTATCCACTGGTGCCGATGGTTTGATCAAACTTTGGGATTACAAGAGTGGAGAAGTTATCAAAACTTTCGACAACCATGACAACAGAATATGGTCTATTGACATCAAGGATGATGCAGGAACCGTTTTTGTGACAGCTGATGCCGACGGTAAGTTAACACAATGGGAAGACAATACCGCCGAAGAATTGTATCTTAAAGAACAACAGGATAAGGAAAAAATTGAACAAGAACAAAACTTATCCAACTATATTAATACCAAGGATTGGGCCAATGCTTTCTTATTGGCTTTAACTTTGGACCATTCTATGAGATTATACAATGTCGTCAAGTCGTCGATCGAAGCAAATGACGATCCTGACTCGCCAATCGGGTCCAGCGTCTTGGAAGAAACTATCTCAAAATTGGAAGATGATCAATTGATTAAATTGTTCAAGAAAATCAGAGATTGGAACATCAACTTTAAATTCTTCGAAATCAGTCAAAAATTGATCACAGTTGTGTTGAAACATATTGCTGTTGAAAGATTGGTCGAAGTCCCAGGTCTTATGAAGATTATTGAATCAGTTATCCCATACAACGAACGTCATTACACAAGAATTGATGATTTGATAGAGCAAAGTTATATTTTGGACTACGCTGTGGAGGAAATGAACAAAATAATAGCATAAGCTAAGATCCACCTAGTGAATAAAATAATAGCATATAGATGTATCGAAGGAATCTTAATCAATATTTGGCCAATGTGAACCAAATCAACGCCGACTCGGAAAGTCCCCATTATTCTTTGATAGTCAGGTACCTCTGGAATCAGTAGTTAGAATACTTCAGGGATTAGTCTAGCTAATCATCACTAAGTCAATTTAATAGAAGTGTTGGTATATAGTGTAATATAGGCCAAAAGGCAGCATTTTCAGAACCAATTTCCATATTTTAGCAGCGCGTACAATTTCATTTTGCAACCACTTTTCTTTCTGATTACAGTACAAAACATACAAACGTACACTAAATCATGAGCCTGACACTCTCCTCGGCTATTCCAGATGTATGTGTGTATGGAATGGTTTTTTATCTGAACTAACAACTAGTTTACCGCTGAACAAATTCGTCAACGCAGAATTACGAAACGAGGTATACAATTGAATCTCTTGATCATCGGAGCAAATGGTTCAGGCAAGAGAAGCTTTGTAGATACATTATGCGGAGGAGATTATTTCCGTTTTGGAAGTGAAGAAACTGAACCTGAAGATTTGTATATTGGAAATCTTTTACGTATCGAAACACATATTTTGAGTAAGAAATACTAAACAATTTGTCTGGTTGAATCTAATATAACTCCTTTATGGCGAGATGTGTTTAATAGGAAACATCCCAGAATTAGTAGAAGCATATTTTTTCACTAGTTATTAACATTCTAGATGTTTCCGAGAAGGATTCAATCCCAATTAAACTTCGGCTAAGTTTAACAAAGAATTTCGGGTACAATTTGGAAAATTCAAGCACTTCACAAGATCTTGTAGACTATTTGGAGAACGAGTTTCAAATCATTTTGGATGAGGAGCTCAAGATCAAGAGAGATCCGAAATTTGAAGATAATAGAGTACATGTTGCATTGTACTTTATCAAAGCAACAGGAAGAGGGTATGTATTTTAGGATGATTTCGACCATTCTAATATTCAAATTTACTAATATTTAGATTAAATGAATTTGAAATTGAGAATATGAAGGCCATTGGCCAACGTGTCAATCTTATTCCAATTATCTCCAAAGCAGACTCATTGACTGACGATGAATTGCAAATGAATAAAGAAATTATCAAGAAATCCATTGAGGATAATCATATTAATGTGTATGATTTTGTTGGACTGGACCCAGGTCAACTGGATAATTCAGAAGACGAAGAAGAAAGTACTTACCTTCAATTGCTTCAAGAGACATATCCCTTCTCAATTATCAGTAGTGCAGGAACAGACAATGAAGGTGTCAAGTATAGATCAACTCCATGGGGGAATATCAATATCGAGGACCATGAGATTTGCAACTTTACGTTATTGAAAAATGTACTACTAGGCTCACATGTCCAAGAGTTCAAAGATCAAACTATCCGAAATCAATATGAAGCCTTTAGAATCGAGCAATTACTGGATAAGTCTGTTGTGAATTGAAGATATAAGAAATTACTTCAAATATAACCAACCTTGCTAGAAATACCTTGATAATTATGATAATACGGCTCCATTTCAAATTGTCTCAGATATAACCAACTTCGCTAACAATATGCTGACAATTACGCCAATAGGGCGCCATTCGAAATGCTCGCCATTCTCTGTTGCTATTATCACTCTCTGATTAGTATGGTAATGAAACAGTCTATATTAATAGAAGGATACTAGTGTATCTCTATAGTGTCACCAAGTAAATTGGAAAGTCTCTATTTAAACACAAGCCGAGTTGTACACTTCTTAAGGCTAATGAAACAACAGCAGCTACTCTGTGATAACTTCATATTACGTCTTCGTATTATGTATAGTATTTGTGTTTGCTCGTTTATAAGACTAATTAGTGGAAAGACTATATAAACTAAATGATGTTTTGGTAATCTATAAATATTGAATCTCTGAGACTATCACTTTGGTTATATAATATCACCGTTTTTGAATGTCTTTCCTTTTACAAAAGCAAGACCCTCGCCAGCATACGAGGTTGAAGACTGAACTTCCACAAGTCCATTATCTTCAATTACACCACCGTTTTCAAGAACCCATTGAGTTCCCAATTCAAGATAATTCTTTTTACATGTTGTTGGAGTATCGTTTTTGGCACCGTCAGCGTTCTTCAAAGGAGAAAACTCGCTGGCTCTCTCGACTTCCAAACATCCAAACTTTTCCAAGTCCACAGAAGGGAAAACATCGAAAATGAATTGTTCCAACTTGATTCCATTAGGTTCACTTGGTTTTTGGAAGTTACCAGCATCATCCAAAGAAGCTATTTTCTTCTTTGCAATGTGGAACGGAAGGAATTCTTGCGAAGAGGTCCATTTTGGTATATGGGATTTCAAAAGATCCACGGAGTAGTAGTGATTTACGATGTTTGCGGCTCTAAGGAATAATTTCGAGTCGTCGGTTGGCTCTTTCTTGTTGGATAATTCTGAGGAAATCTCACTGTATTCAATGACACATGGTTTCTTTGTCTTTTCGTCCAAAACAATCAAACCAACACTTTCGGTGGCATCTCTTTTTCTGACGACTTTTGTGGCCAAGTCGAATTCGTTGGCTATGGCGAACCCTATAAATGTTGGATCCGCAACCTTTACTAAACAGTTGTCAACACAATACATGTGGATATGTTTGATGTCTTTGACGATGAAATCTTGCAAGACTCCGTTTTGTTGAATGGCCTTGTAGAGACCACCGTTTCCATCGGGAGATTCGCAAATACTGGATTTGCTGTCCATCAAGATCTTGGAGCCATCGGTAGTGAAGCATGGTAATGTTCCTTGGTCAAAGAACTTGATTTGATCTTGGGCTAATCCAAAATAGTTATTGGATTTGAAGAAAGATTCGGTGGATTGTCTGGTTGGACCACTGGTCATAATATACCAGTGTAATTTAGGAGACTGATCCATTGCCAACGTTTCTTTGGTCAACTGTTGGACTTTCAATATCTTTTCGGCCTGTATTTGAAAAAGACACTTTCCGGATGGCAAGTTGATGTTGAAACAACCCTTTGGATCAGAAGATCCAAGTCTGGTTCCCTGGCCACCGGCCATTAATAAAATTCCCACTTCGTTTCTGGAGATAGCTTCCAACCCCAAGTTAAACCATTTTTGTTTGGTTTCGTCGGATAAATCCAAGGTGGAGGCGGTTTGTGAAGTTGGAAGTTGGGTGAATTCTCGATCATTGGATGCTGAAGATGAATGTTGAATTGCCTCTTGAACAGTTTGCGTGAGTCTTACGGGATCATCGATTTTAGACAACTGGCTGAGAAAGCTAGATTGTTCGTCAGAAGTGAGTGAATCATAGTATTGGAATAGGTGTTCCTGACCTGCTTGGATAAACTTGTCTTGTACTGACATGTTGATTTGATCTGTGGATAGATAATCTGAGATTAGATATATTAAGTCAATTATACTGACGACGAGAGTTGTTCAACTTGAGGAGTGTATTGATCCGAGATATCTTAGTAGTATATTTTATGTATATATGAGTTTATTCTGCCAACTTGTTCCTAGGGAGTGTGTTGAAAAATTTTAGTATTTTTGTTTGTGTTTTATATATATAAATTGATCTTCCAACACAGCCGAGAGAACACATGCAGCGAAGGCTGATATTTGCCGAATATGATAAGTACAGGATGCAATCACAAAGTGGCTAGATGCCCACGACATTTTTAATTGGCTCTTGAAATGGTGTAGGACGAGTCCTAGCAGAGTATTAATGCACTTCATTACATTGCCTATTTGGGCAAAATATAAATAAACTCTATTGCAGTCTCCTAGAGCTACGATAATGAAAGAGAATAGTAGAGTCGTGTAGCGGTTCAAGAGTGTAGTGGGTTCAATCGTGAATTGCTTCAGTCTTAGTGTATACTGGGGTCATGCAATAGTAGACAATACAAGAATTCAAGAAGACAAGAATATATGAATACTGCTTGTGTGTAAAATTCAGAGAATTTCACCTAGGCCCTGGGAGTTTTACGGAGTGTACAGACATATACAATATACAAAACTACCGCGTAAATAATACTCAAGCGATGCGAGTGTGATTGTGAGTTAACCTGTGGAATATTCCAATACTCTGTTAATGAAAGAATCAGTGGATTAGAGGATAATTCGAGTATTCTTAAATTACACTATATATATTTAGTTTTATGATTTTCTGAGTTATAACAGTTTTAATGGTTCTACAGGGTCTGATTTAGTATGGGCCTATAATAGATCCTACAGAGTTCTTGGCCCTACAGTTCACTAACATCCTATAGATTCCTGGTTCCTTTCGGTTCCTATAGATTTCTGGCTCATTATGTTCTTTAGTTAGTTCTTCAGTCTTTAATTCTTCGGCCTTTAATTCTTTAGTCTTCAATTTTTTAATTCTTTATTTTTTTAATTCTTTATTTAATTCATTTGTTCTCTAATTCTCTCGTTCCTGACCAAGATCTAATGGGACGTAGTGGTCACATTTTATTGGACACATAAATGCTTCTATATGTGCCACTTTGAGCTCTGAGCTCACCACATTCCATGAGCGCGTCCGTGAAGCAAAGTAGAATGCAAAGCTGTGATATTAGAATTGCGAGCAAATCGTGTATTAGTACTAGTTCTCTTTGGTTATTTATTCTTATAGTAGTTGGCCCATCTGAACATAACGTATCTGACCATTTACTTCTCTCTATATTTAACTTATCTGTATATTTAAAACATTGACCAGAAGAGTAAGATATCGCAGAGTGAAATGGCTAGTGGCCGCTCGAGAAATAATGATTAAATAATGAAGATTAATTAATATTCTAAAAAGATTTATATGGCTAAAAGATTATATAATAAGGGCTAAGGTGGCACCAACTAAACTTGCAAGAACCATGGCTGGGGATACTAAAGAGATGGCTTCAGAGGCTTTGGATGAAGTTTTAGATGACGAGTCAGCGCTAGCACTGCTTCCACCTGTAGATTGAGAATCTGATGTTTTGGATCCCGACTTGGTACTAGACGACGAAGGAGGTTTTGGAGCCGAACAATTGTAATTGTGGCCTTCTATTTTGTTGTCTTTGTGAGCACTGTCAAAATCCTTACATGAGAATTCATCCGAGCTGGACTTGAATGAAAAATCTCCATTGATAGTATCCAATGAAGGAAGAGAGAAGTTGTCGAAGTTACCAGCGACATTCACGGCACCCTTGACAGTTTCCAAATTCTTGAGGGTCATTTCGGTCAAGAGAGTGTTGTTGAAAACACGCAACTCACCTCCAATCGTCTTCAAGTTGGAGATGTCGATATCGATCAATTCTTCATTGGCAAAAATCGCCACGGATCCTCCAACCTGTTTAAGAGAGTCCATGGAGAAGTTCTTGAAAAGATTGTAACCAAACACAGCAGAACCGTTGACGGATGTCAAGTTGGAAATAGAACAAGAACTGACATCCTGAATGGTGATGTTGGAAGCCCATTGCAAGTTATCCAATTTCACCTCACATTCGTCACTGTTGAAGGAGAAAATCAAGTTCTCGGACACAGATTCCAAAGATGCTAATTCAATGGATGTGATATTCTTGTTGTTGTTGATATCCAAGTACCCCACACTGTTGAAATTAGCCAATCCTTGTAAAGTGCTCAAGGCTGTGTCGGATATCTGCAAGTATTGTGCGTGGGAAATACCCGTGTTGACGTTGACGATGGCAAGAGATGGCAAACTCACCAAAGAAAGCTTTTCGATGTCACTCAAGGAGGTAAAGTCAATAGCATGCAATTGAGTAAGCGCATCTATCGACAAGGATCCACTGATTTTCTTCAACAGGTTCAAGTTGACGTTAGTGACTGATGTTGAGTTGAATAACGTTAAATCAGCCTTGATTTCCTTAACACCCGAAAGGTCGAGAGCACCGATTTCATTACCAGTAACCTTAATGGTCCCTTCCAAGGTTGGACAAGAATTTAATTGCGCAACGGCAGAGGCCGCAGTAATAGTAGTTGAAAAAGAACATTTCGAACTGGCTGCTTGGACTACAGCCAACCACGTCAATGCTAAGTATCTAGAAATGAACATCTTGTCTTCAGAAGAAGAACTAAATTATCAGAAGGGGCTCGTCGCCATATTTATAGTCGAATCAAAATTCCATTATTGAATCACAGAGTAGTAACGATGGGTTTCGGATGTTTCATGATATATTTTGATTCTTTACATGTTTTTCGCGTTTAGGTAAACACTGAGACGCGACAGGGCACAGCGTTTTCCTAAAAAATCATATTGTAGGCGTATAGTTACCACCCTACTTAAAAGAACTAGGCTCAGTATCAAGGAATCTCTACCCAGCATCGCTAATATTCGTTATTATTGGTTAATATTCGTGCCAGTATTTTCTATAAAGCTGTAACCGAAACATTCTTCAAGGGGTGTTTGTTTACCCTTACCTAAGAGATTACATAATTCTTCGTGTTTTTTTGATCTGCAGCTATACTTAATTTAGCGAAGCTGTAGCTTTCCTGGGTGGTACGTTTCGGGACTACAAGGTACGTTTTCAGGACTATGACGACGTCTTGGGCTCCTGTACCCCAATCCAAAATATTATTCTGTAGAACCTCAATTGTGCATAAGAGTACAATTTCCCATATTTGACGAGAATTAATATAGCCCAAAATTGAAATTTTGTAGACCTCCTGGCTAGACCAACTCACATTTAGTGAAACCTATCAGTTACCACCATTACCACCATTTTCTTTATTGTTGCTTATTTATTCTATCGTGCGATATCAATTTATCATACCCCGGGCCAACTAATTTATAAATCCCTTATCACCATTTCTTTCCCGCTAGATCTCGCCGCCACGTCGGTATATTTAACATATAGCTCGTAGAATTATTCTATAGTCTTACCCACTGACTCTCTAGTTCAATATCTCTTGGTCTTCACTGGACTCCAAGTTGGGTCGCATTTTCTATTGTTTTGTTTTCCTAATTGGGAACCCATCAAACCACAACAAAACATTTTATGACAATCAAATATTTGTGACATTCCTAACAGTAACTCGTTCTTGGTGTCTATTGACTAGCAAACACAACTTTAATATATATAATACGTGATGTCGGGCGAACTAGCGCAAGAATCACAAAGTTTGTTGCCTTCACATAGCATTTCTACTGATCTTTTTAAGCACGAAAACGGTAAGTACTCATTTATAAACAAACCCCAGGTTGACGACAAATCTTAACAGACAATTTATTTTGACGTGGATGATACAAGCCTCCCACCTAGAATTCGTCTCTGCTTCCGAATCCCATGCTAGTAACTCATCTTCTTATACTAACTTTCAGAATCTCTTGATCTACTTCTAAAAGAAATGAATACTGATCTTTCAAAGTTGGATGGATCAGATTCTCTAAATAATTCCCCTACAAAACCATTAAAGTTTCCAAAACATACTCATATTTTAGACAAGGAGTGCAACTCCTCTTCTGATACTTATACAAGCGAAGTGGAGAGTCCGCTAGGCAACTTGATTGATAAGAATTTTGATCTTTCTGACTCGCTGGTTCATAAGACCATTGCCCATCCTCAAGACGAAGAATTTTCATTTGCTACTCCAATGACTTCCACAATCGATCTTAATTTAAGAACCTATAATAATTCCTCACCAAACAAGTCCATCTTGCGAAAGACTCCAACCTCTTCACCAAAAAAGAATGTTGGATTTACAACTTCTAATCAAGTCCATCACTACGTAAACCCAAACACTGAGAATTCCCCTTCAGATCTACAACCACCCATAAATGATGCCCTTAACCATGAATGGAATGAATTACACCAGAAACCCATTTCTGATGAAGAATCCACTCCCCCAGCACCACCTCCACATTCTTCAAATACTTATCAGAAGCTTCTCAACTCGAATCAAACCGCTAAAGACGATTTGGATTTGATGTCCTTAACAAACTTTAAACTTAAGCACAGCAATTTCTCCAACTTATCCCTTAATGAAAAATTGGATCTTTACCTTTCTAATAATAATGACAACGCCTTCCATGAGGCAAGATCCAATCAAGAATTGGACCAACATTTGGTCAAATTGAACGATGCTGCAAAGTACAAGACCGATTCTAATATCCATTATTTGTCGTTATCACTTCAAAATCCTTCTAATGAAATGGAAAATCCTTTGGATTCTTTGACTAAAGATGCGGATGTTCAACTACGCTCTTCGGGTTCTTCTCAATCTTCTTTGGTTTCCCTTCGCGACTCAAACAGAACTCTACAATCCCTTCGCAACTCTGTATCCAATAAAGGAACTGAATTGAACGATGGAATCAAAGGTTTTTCTGATAGTATTGCAGGATCTATCATACCCTACACAGATACTTTGAATTCAGACTTAAGCATTCCAAAGAAATTCAATAATGCCAGCTCTGAAGACGAAAGATTCCCTGATTCTTTTGATAAGTCCTATACCACCACGGAGAAATCCATAATGAATTTGTTGAACAGTACATCTACTACCAATTTAACAGCACAAATCGCCAATGAGATCAATGCCAAGTCGTCTATGAGTCCAGTTAAACTGGAACCTGTGGAACCCTCAATCAAACAAGAGGGCGAACAAGTCTATATAAAGCTTGAGCCTATAGAAGTATCAATTAAGGACGAGAAAGTGCCTGAAATACCCACAGATGATGATCATGTCTATGAGCTTCACCAGTTGGAGGCAGTTTCCGATTACGGAATCTCTTCTCTGGCTCTCAAATTTATAAAATCTGAGGTTCAGACTGTTCGGTCGCCACCTCTTTCATCTGAGCCAACAAATTCAACTGTTGCAGCACCTATTGATAAAATATCTGACGTTAAAAATGAAATTAATCCTGATGACGCTGATGAATCTTCAAGAGCCTCCATTAGATTTCATATGGACAGCGACTGGAGATTAGAAGATAGTCATGATGGTGATAGAGAAGACAATGATGGCGACTATAGTAATAACGATGTCACAATCGCTAGTCAACGTTTATCAGAGAAGAAGTATGACTTTGAAAAGCTAAAGTCTGAGAGTATGTTGACGCTCAATCTTTCGCCATCTTCCTCCCTTGAATTTGATGTTGCATCCAAGACCCTTCCAACGAAATCTTTGGCACCAGGAAAAGTCGATGAAGCAGTAAAGCCTACAAAGGAATATCAGGAAATTGAAACCTCAAAAACTGAAAACGACGACTCCAATGTCTTAGCTAACTCTTCTAATATTGCTCCTCCTGAAGAAATCACGTTGCCAATTGTTGAAATCAATAATTATTCATCATTTGAAGAACTTACTAGAAATATCACCGAAGGAAACTTGTCTTATGAAGAGTCACTTTCGGCAGAACACGATGCTGAAGGGAAACCAGCTAACTTCATTTCCATTTGGCGCCTGCAAGAGAAGCACAAAAAACATACAAATCAAAAACTCAATGAATATTTGAGGGTCTTGGATACAGATGACAAGCCATTGAAGGAGACCAAAATGGAAAAGTTCAAGATTCCTGCAAAGATATTAAATACCAAGTTTAAGGAGGTTAATGTGATGTCCAGAAGAGTTGTTAGTCCTGGACATGAGGACTTGAATATTTCAGGCTTCTTGCCTGAACTCTCGGAAGATTCTGGATTCGAAAATCATTTCAAATTCTTAAAAATAGGAAACTCGACTATTTACTATTCAAATGTCGCTGGAAATAGAAGAAGCTTTACACCATTGAGTACTAAGAATGTTTTGACAAATATGGATAACAACCCTAACATTCTTGAGCCACCGTTACCATCCAGTTTACCTACTTTGAGACCAGGAGTAAGAACTTCAAATATTCCACACCATCAATTTAACTTCAAAGTAGCCCCGCAAGAAAGGAAAATCACACCACCTCCATCTACATTGCCAAAAAACAACTCCAAGTCAGTAAAGTCAAAGTTTAAGGTTCCATCGTTTGAGATTAGAAGATCTTCTTCGATCTTGTCTCCCAGAAACAAATATAATGATATATTTGACGATACACTTCAGCGTCCTGCTACAATTAAAGGTACTGGAATGAAGACTTTGCCAAGCATGGATCGCAATGATGTTAAGAGGATCCTCAGCGCCAAAAGAACAATCACTCAAGAAGAATATTCCAAAGTTAAATTGGTGGGTACTACTTCCAAAAAGAATTCGGTCGTCAATATACCACAAAACAGGTATGATGATTTGCAACAACATGCATCTATATGTGACACCTCGATGGATCTGACTTCTAGTCCTCAGCAACCTGATTTATTGCCACATGTTACTAGTGAATTAATGAGAGCTCCAGAAGCATTATTATCCAAAGACCAACACTTCAAAAGTTATGATATGTTCGGTAGCAAGGAATTATTCCTCTTTGAAGGCTCATCCAGAGCGGGCTCGGTGGTACACACCAAGGATGCCAACTATGTTTTGCCAGATCCAGATCCTGAATTTGTTAATACTCCTGTTCAAGAAAACATATTCAAAACTCCACCAAGATATGATATTGATGTAAATGATGGTTCAGAAAGTATAGACGACGAAACAAAGATGAAGTATCAATTCCTCAATAACTACTCACCTAGTAAAAATTATGGTGTTGTGAATAACTCTCCTAGTAAAAACTATGGTGTTGTGGCTCCAAAACCTGAAAAGTCTAGTAAGGAGGAGATTTCTCCAAGGAAGGCTCCGATTAAGATTGGCTCTCCTGTAAATTTGGTCAAGAATGGTAGTACTGTCACCGGTGTTTCTGTACCTTCGTCTCCTAGAAAACATAAAAAGCAGACTTCTTCCTTCACTGGTGGTGAGTTGCTCCATAATAAATTAAGGGACAATCAAGGCAGTACCGTTGAAAACCATGAACACGTTCCAAGTACTGTGTCTGTGCCTTCTAACTTTACCAAAGAAACATTGTCTTCTGAGGTTGAGTTGATGAACGAAGAACAATACCAACAAGAGCCGGAAGCAACGAAAGAGCCAGAAGTAACTACAGAACCACTCATTTCACAAGAGGATTCCACCCCTACAGAAAGAGGTAGACTATTCTTGAGAGTTGTTGGTTTAAAGAATTTGCAATTGCCCAACTTAAACGATCACAAGTCAGAATTCTCCATCACCCTTGATAACGGAGTTCATTGTATTAAAACGCCTAATTACCGCATGGACTCTAGCAATATCTTGGTTGGAAAAGAATTCGAATTGACAGTGGGAGATTCGTTGGAATTCATTTTGACCTTGAAGGCCGCCTATGAAAAACCAAAGGGTGGATACAGAGAAGTGACTGAACAGAGAGTTGTAAAATCAAAAAACAGATTGAGCAGAATGTTTGGATCCAGGGAAATCGTCACCACCACCAAAGTAGTTCCTACCGAGGCCAATGATGCTTGGAAGGACAAATTTGCTCAAGACGGGTCATTTGCCAGGTGTTATGTAGATTTGGACCAATATGAAAGTGGTGTGACTGGAACTGCGCGTTGTTTCGACCTCACATGTTTCAATGAATGGGAAACATACATGAATGGAGGCGTTGAGAAGAAACGTAAACCATACAAAATCGGACAACTTGAAGTGAAAATGATGTTTATCCCAAGAAGACAAGAACAGGAAGTCTTACCCACCAGTATCAAAGCTGCCTATGAGAGTGTTGGTGAGTTACAACAAGAAGTCAGATTCACTCATGAAGGGTATATGTACCAAGAAGGAGGAGACTGTGAGGTTTGGAAGAAGAGATTCTTCAAGTTGCACGGAACCTCTTTGATTGCTCACAGTGAGTATACCCACAAGACAAGAGCCAAGATCAACTTATCAAAGATCGTAGATGTTATCTATGTTGATAAGGAGAACTTGAACAACTCGTCCATCAACTACAGAAACTTCAGTGATGTATTATTGATGGAGCACTCGTTCAAGGTCAAGTTTGCCAACGGAGAACTCATTGATTTCGGTGCTCCAAACAAGGAAGAAAAGTTGCTCTGGATCTCTATCTTTGAGAAGATCATTTATAGAAATAGGTTCCGCCGTCAACCTTGGGTGAAATTGATGTTGGAACAAAACATCGAAGGTTGAGTGTTCTTGGAATACAAGTAACTGAGCGAAGCGAAGTTGCTTGTGAGATGTTATTGAGGACTGGTCAATGTGTGCCTACGCTTCTTGATTCAAGTCTATTCAATATACAACCAATATCCAACTGTATCAGTATTTAATGTAATAATATACGAAGAATAAATATATACGGAGCGTAGCGAAGTATTTGTGAAGAAGAGTTTAAATACTGAATATTGAATACTGAGCAAGTACTGAGAGTACTGAGAGTACTGAGCGTAGCGATAGTTTTGAATAGTGACATAAGTTTCATTTAGTTGTCTAAGTATGATTTAGTATTTTCATGAGTGAAATTTTGTGGAGTACTAGAATTCTCGAATACTTAATTTGCTCAGTAGAATTCACTGAGAAGAAAAACTACAATACTATCAATGTAGACGACTATCCACAAGTTACTGAGTACCAGTAATATTTTATTTTTTGAATAAACAGATGCTTGAGAGAACTATTCGCTTCGCTCATAGTTCTTTCCATATTTAAAGCTGCAAATAATCTAACTGATACGAATTCATTATATGCAGTACACTAATACCGGTTGATTCAACTAAAGGAATAATGACCAAAATTGCCTCTACTAACTAAGTTAAGCTCTATAATATCCTGCTATTATCCCAGTTATATCATATACGAATTCCCAGTAATATTAAGCAGTAATCACATACATTATTAAGCATATAGTATTGCTTATGTAATCTTACTTCAATAATTCATCACTTCGACTATATCTTAGTTACCCATAATTACTCGTATTGGTAACTTATTGAAATAATTTGCTTTGCTCATTATGCGATTAGCGAAATTTAGTGAAATTTAAAGGAGACTTAAAGAATTCTGGTTGCAATTGATAAAAGTACTATCTCAAACGATGAAGAATTTGTTCCGTATTGATAGCAGAAATATCATAAACGCTAGTATGATTGTAAACTACTCGTATTTTTTCCTAACTCAAATATTATAGATTATATATCCTAACTTGTCTGTCCTAACTTATCTGGTTCTTATCTGTTCTACCTTGGCTGTCCTGTTATCCTAAGAATATATCGACGTGCGCGTACCAATATATATACTAAAAATGAAAGCAAACTCTCAACACCAAGATTCATACTCCATAACATGGCAGACCATTCTGACGAAGAGGATGCTTTTCTCTATGGTTCAGACGATGAAGATGTACAGATAACGAAAAGACAAAAGATTCAGGAAACTCCGGAAGTAAAAACAACAACCAAAGTTGAAGTGGTCGACGATGAGGAAGAAGAAGGAAGTGATTCAGAGGATGAATCTGAAGATGACATAGATATAATAATAGGAGACACTGCACCTAAAAGCGGTGCTTCAGGCACATCTACTTCTTCTGGTGCAAATGATGCAGATGCCTCTGCAGACCAAGAGACTGATGGAAAGACAACAACCACAATCGTCAGCAAAGACCAAACCGAAAGTACAACTACAATTGACATCAACGCTATTGCGGAGTACGAGGGAAAACCTTTAACCCAGTTGGACCTTGAAAATATAAAGGATAAGCCATGGAGAGAGCCAGGAGCAGATATTTCAGATTATTTTAATTATGGTTTTGATGAATTCACCTGGACAGCATATTGTCACAAGCAAGACAAGGTCAGAGGAGAGTTCAACCCACAGAAATTAATGGCACAATTAGCAAGTGCTGGAATAACGCCAGGAGCCGCGAAATCTGCTCCCCCGGGTATGCCCCCAATGGGTATGATGCCCCCAGGAATGCCTCCTATGGGTATGATGCCTCCAGGAATGCCTCCAGGAATGCCCCCAATGGGTATGATGCCTCCAGGCATGGCAAACTTACCAAACTTACCCAATATGCCTAATTTCATGAATAATAATGGAGGAAATAACAGGCCTCAGTTCAATTTTGTCCCTCCACCACAAAAGAGATGAGAGTAAGTAGTACAATAAAAGATAAATTAGAAAAGCGTAGTTTAATATGTAATCGTGAAAGTATAAAAACTGTAGTTTTGGCAGAGTTGTATAGCTGCAGTTTTGGCAGAGTTGCATAACTATATTTTGGTACAATTGTGTATAACTATATAACTATTGACTATCTATTCGTCGTCACTTTCTTCTTCCTCAGCTTCTTGTAACCATTTCACAAATGGTTTGGCAGCCTTTCTAACCTTCTTGGAAACATCCTTAGGCACATACTTCTTGGAAACCTTGCTTCCCCAGCTGGTTATAACCTCTTCACTAAGTAAATCCTTGTTATATAAAGCAAGCAAAATTTGAGGAACTTTTTGGATCAATTCCGGCTTCTCTAAACCAAGGAATCTTTCCAACCCACCCAATAAGGCATTTTCAAACTCAGTATCACCATTGATTAATTTGGCCAACAAACCAAAGTGAGGTTCAACTTGTTCCAAGATATTTTCGTCAAACAACACTTGGGCTAAAACTTGAACGGTTTCTGCTTTGTCGCTGATTTCCAATTCGACGATTTTCTTATAAATTTCAACATCCGATGGTAAATTCTCCTTCGAGTCGCCGGATTCTTCCAATATCCATTCTCCCAAATCGTTGAATTTGGATTCGGATGCGTTTAATGTCAAACCTTCCAATTCTCTGGCTCTTGCGGCAATGGCTTCTTCTGACATGTCTACGGCCCAGTCATCGTCGTTGACTTCGACAGTTTTTAATTGGGCAGCTTCAGCATTGATTTTTTTGGTTAAAGCGTCTTCGTCATCTTCGTCATCATCTTCGGCCTTGGTTTGTCCGGAAGCAATGTCGGAAATGGACATACCACCACCCACAACGTTGGCAGTGGCAGTGGCGGATTTCTTACCCTTCTTGGAGGCAGGAGGGTTCTTTAAAATGTATGAAGATAACTTATGTTTCAAGTCGATCATGGTGATCTTACCACAGGCCTTACAATCTCTTTGCAAAGTGTCCTTTCCCTTGATTTGGATTTCGGTTTCTGGATTCTTACAGGATCCACAAAGAACGAACTTGGTGATGAACCCATCCAACGAGTCTTGTAATTCATTGGAGTCATGGACACCGTTGACCAAGTAACGGTCTTCGTCTTCCTTGATGGAAGTTTGAGCACCTAATTCGTAACCAAAGAATTTGACAACGTAGGCTGGTGGTCTACCCAAAGCTCTCGAAACTTCACTAACATTTCCAATGGCGGTTTTGATACCGTTACCTCTACCCTCAGTCTTGGACTGGATAGGAGGCATCTTATAACGATAAAACGGATCGGTGTTATCACGACAAATATTTATGAACGACATATTTCTCTTTATTGACTTTGTTTAATAGAAGCTTTAGTTGACTTAGATCTAAGTTTTCAAATTGAACATTTGAAAAACTTTCTCGGTCACGTGTGAAGGGCCTTATATCGATTATAATTATAGTGAGTATAATGATAGAGGTTATAGATATGAAGATATATAAGATATAAAGATAATACAGAAATAGCTATCACTTGGATATATAGATATTATGGAAATGGGTAGCTTCAATGCTTGAGAAAGGCCGCTAAATAGTGGAAACTACGTAACTCAGTGTATATATCGTAATATGTAGGATTGTGAAACACCACCCACCACTATGACTCTCAGCTTAAACTGCACAATTGTAATAATGTCTACTTAATTCCCGGTACAGACTCTTTACAATGGACCTAACTTTGATAGCCGTACTCCTATGAGTTTGGATTTTGTACAAACTCAAGAACATTGGCTGCAAAAAGTGCGTGTAGATTGTTCAACTATGATATTATTGGTAGTAGCTACAACAAAGAGGTTTGAGGAGATATCCAGAGTAGTTTAGAGATGAAATACCGCTTACACTAAATAGCTTTTATAATTAAGACTGTTTATACTAAATATCGCTACTCATTGTTTCATTAGATTTCAATAGATTCATTATATTCACTACACTTTGTATGCTACTAATTATTCGCTACATCTACTAAATTGGTAATATACGTTGGGTCAACTACAATATATAATCTTTAAAAGCTTTAAATACTGAGAACTATGAACGAGCCGAATAGTTCTCTCGGGTATTTATTTATTGGATAGTCGGCATTGCTATTGTGGTTCTGTTAATTCTCATTCAATAAGTCACTGAATATCATGAATATTCACTAAATCTCAATACTAAGTCAATAAATCTTATTGCTATTCACTAAATCTCCACTATTCACTTATAATTAATACTCCACTGCGTTCTATTCGATATTACGTTAGCGATATTGTAAGATTTTGTAAGCAACACTCTATGTTCAATATCATGGGTAATTGCTATTTAAAATTACTGGAAATTAATATACGATACAGTGGGGGTATACTAGATTCGTCTGGATGCTACCTTAGTACGTAGAGGCAATTTTGGTTAATATTTCAGTAGCTGAATCTACCGATGTTCGTGTACTGCATATAGTGTTTTGTTAAACCCTCTTGGAATCTTTAAAACTAGATTTTTGAAGCTTTATATACTGAGAGAACTATTCGCTTCGGTCACAGTTCTCAATATTACGTCGTATTCTACAGATCTGTTGGCATGATGTGAATAGTTGAAAAAGTTTTCCTGATATATAAAACTGAAATGATTTTTTTTGGCGCCTGAAGCAACAGTATGGGACATGAAATAAATGGATTGGAAGAATCGTAGACATCATAGATGAGATTAGAGAAACAGCTTTCTCTGGCTGGACGAGACGCCCGGTGTTCCGGGGTTGGAATTGTATCCCAACGCGGCAGAACTCAACGACAACTGTTCCAATTGTTGCATAACAGCAATATCTTGCTGGTGTTGGTATAGTTGTTGCTGACTAGGCTGGTTGTACCCATGGGAGGGCATCTGAACGCCCATGGGTGTTTGCTGTGGCTGTGTGTGATGCAACATTCCCTGTTGATAACCCTGTGCCATGTTTGGCAATCCCTGCGATTGAGAAATTACTGGAAACTGTTGTTGTGGTGGTGGAATTTGAAATTGTTGCTGCATGGCGTATTGGGGATGGCCCATAGGTCCATTATTATAGGAGTTCATCTGTTGTCCGCCAGGAGCTTGATTCTTAGAATTGCGGCCAACGTTTCTTTTATTTCTTCTCCCTCCCAAGGACCCTGACCGGTTTAATCTATTGCTAGATAACCCAACCTCGTCCATCAATTTCTTATATGGTTGGAAATTGTTGATATTCAACTCAACCAAGATTCTTCTGATTTGAGAAACAATAAAATGTTGGTACCTTGGATTTCTGTTTGAGTCTATGTCATTTGCAATATTAGCAGTGCCGTCATTCAATGTCAACAACAAAGGATTCGATAAGATCTTATAAATAAATAAAGGACCTGCAGAGTTGTCTGAAGTTTCTGTCAAGATGAATTCCAACAACTTTGATGGCGCTTTGAGATGTTCAATCTTGGTTTCATCGTATTCCAAGCCATCGAAAGTTCCAAAAATTGAGTCCATGATCAACTGCTTGGAATGCAAGTCGGAACGGTTATTCAATATCTTCAAGATCGTCAAGTTTGCCAACTTGTGAGTACACAACTTCCCCAAGTTAGGTAAAACCTTTGAAGTCAATAATGCAAACCTATCATCCACAGTGGACCCGCTATCGTTGAAAGTGTCTAAGAACCAGGTTATCAACAAAGAACCATTACTATTTACAACGAGTTCATTTGTAAACTCAACAATTAATCCAGCAACCAACACAACTTGCTCGTTAGTTATGGAATCACTTTCGTTGGCAGTTTCCAAGATAGTTCTAATGCATCTAGCCCCAAATCTACCGAAACTTATTTCAATGAAGTTGTCCAACATGGTTTCAAAAATGAAATCATTGTATGGAGAACCAAATTTGGCACAACCTTGCAACACGTAGTTTCCAAATTGATCGTTAAATAACTTGACTGCATATGGTTTTAATGCAGCTGCAATAAGATATTTCTGTTGGGATTGGTGGTGTGCAAGATTGATGATTTTTTGAATTGCCCAGGTACCATTTTTGTGAATACTCAATTGGGTCAAGAATGGTGTGATTTCCTTAACCATCATTAACTTAATTACTGGAGATTCCACTAATGTAAATATTTTTTGTACAATTGTATTTCCCAAATAGTCGTAACATAATTCGGGTAGTTCATTCAACATTGCCAAACAAAGTTCTTCTAATTCCAATTGAGACATAACCTTGTTTGAAAGCTCGGCTGATTCATTGGAATCTTCAGGGTCCAGTGAGTTCTGTACAGGGGCTGGAGTGTTTGATGAAGATGACTTTCCATCATGAGAGACAGCATTTTCAGTATTTTCCAAAACCTTACGTAACTCTCTCAACTTTGGAGAGTCAAACTGACGTAATGGAATTGGATCAGGCAATGGACCAAAGTTGTTTTGGTAGTTTTCGTTCGGGTAAGCAATGGATTTGTTTATGAGAGACATAATCTTCTTCACATCCACCTTGTTAGATCTTAAGACCAACGTGTTTACAGACTGTATCAATGAATTTTCAATACTAGCCAAGTCCGATGGAGCATGTTTGCTCTCCTCGGTTTGGCTACCATTCGCCTTTGGAAGATTTCCAGTAGATCCTTTTGAAGCAAGAGAGCTGCTAGAAGAAGTTGCAGACTGTTTGGGGGCAATAATAGGTTGGATCTCCATTGGAGGCTGAGGTTCTGCGATTTTTGCAAACGCAACGTATAAAATAACACCATGGACCAATTCTAAGTGGTTGAAGCTTGCTTTCAAGGACATAGCAATATCAATACTGGAACATTCAATTAATGCAAGCTTAGAAGATGGAGTGGAGGTAACGCGAACGCTTTTGAGACCTCCCACTGATCTTTGGTTTCCCAAGGAGTTGTTCAATATTGACCAAAGTTTGAAAGAATCAATAAATTGTGGCAAGTTATCAAACAAGATGTATTTTGTGGGTCCAAGATTGGGGTTTTCAAAATTGGTGGTGATTATCAATTTCGAAAAATCAAAGTCGTCGAACAACAGTGGTTGTTGAGGTTGAGTATTTTGCGTAAGTTGCGGTAAGTTTCCTTGTTGGGGTAATTGCTGAGGCGAATACTGGGATTGACTTGAAAAAACATTGGAACCCATAAATTGTGGGTGTTGCATTGATTCTTCTGAAATCATGGGTGTTGCTCCTGAAAAGGTTTGAGATCTATGTCTAGCACTTGGAGGCAATTTTGACTCGTTACTGGGAGAGCCGTTGCCATTCATGTGAAACATAAGATTGTCCAATAAACAGTTCATGTCATTTGTTTTAGATGAAGCTGAAGCAAATGGAGAGACAGAGAGTCTGTTCTGATTAAATGAATCAAGAACCCCGTAATTTCCATTGCTGTTCAATGGCATTGATCCCATATTAGGAATTGCTGCCGTAGTTGTATATGATCTATTTCTGTGGTTATTGGAAGTGGCATTAAGATTGAGGGCATTGCTGGTGGACAGCGGCACAGGGTTATTTGGAATTGGGTTTTGAGCAGTTAATATACTGTTGGGATTGGAAGAATTGGACGAGATGGGGGCCAAATTAGTCGATGCATGTTCAAAGTTTCCATTCGAAGTATTTCCCACCGATTCCAATAACACATTACTTGGTTGGGACGTTGAATGGGAAGAAGAAGCATCGTCATTCCAAATTGAATTTGTTGAAAAGAAAGATCCTGATCTCATAGTTCTGGTTTTAGGAGGATTGCTATTGCTTCCATTTGGAATATCAATTGCATTGGAAGACATTCCTAGAGAGATGGAATCGATATGTAACCCCAACGATTCGTGTTGTTGACCACTAACTAATGGAGATGCCGAGTTCGAGATGGAACCATTATAAGAGTTAGAGTGTTGTGAAGTTGACGACAAAAAGGATGAAGGCAACGTCCCAGCTCTGCTTCTTGATTTGAAACCACTCGAAGGAGTCAAGGATATTGATGGTGGTGAGGGATTTGGAAAATTATTCATAGTCAAGCAAAGTACTGAAACCAAACAGAAAAGAAGTTCAAGCTACTAGAAACTAGTTGAACGAATGCCAATGGTTGTTCAGGTATTGGAACTTTATGATATTTGGAGAACTTAATAAAATAGCAGTAAGATGTTCAGTTAAGCACGATGTTCGGTTAAGCAGGATATTGATAGCGATACTAGACAGTAGTTTAATAGCTTGAGTATCAGATGGTTGAGATGATAATCCGATTACTTGCCGTCGAGATAATTCAATATTTTGTGATTCAGGTGAGTAGGTATTCCAATGATCTGGATGTTCCCATAAGCGTTAAATATAAAAGTCGAGCTCTAAATGTATTCACGAATAGACGCACACAATAACAGCAACTATACAAGTAAGTTCGAATTCGTTTATTCTTCTAAACGTAGCGTATTCTGGCAAGGTCTTAGAATTTCACTTTCTCTAATATACCAGCCAACTCAGAATGTTTGCGTTTTTTTGATGGCGTCTAGTTTTGTTGGAGAGATTATGTAAGCGCGATTAGTGTCCGTTTCTCCTATTAGTGGAGTTTCATATGCAGGAGTCTATATATATATGTTGAATCTTAGTAGTAGTAAGGTTAGAGAGTAGAGAGTATACAAGATTGTATATTGCTAGTCGTCCTTTCACAGTTTTCCATGCTACTCGTCGTTTTGTAGCATTCTTCTTGTCACTTTTCATAACATTCTTCTTGCTATTCCGCATTTTCTACAAGACGAAGCTTATTCTTCATTTCACGTATTTATGGTGCAAAAATGCAAGTTAGGCGAGGCAGATAAGGTTGGATCGCGTTGGTACATAGGGATACGGCCAATGGAGCGCATTAAGAGTCATAATGGGTGAGTTGAGGGAGAAAGAAACGTACTCGTCCCCGTAAAAGCCTGTTTATTTCTATATTTAGCTCGGAATCAGTCGGATCTTGCGTGGAAACTACAACACAATTTGAGGCTATGTAATTCGAGATATTACCATTTGATACGTAAGCTGCATTTAAGTTATGGATTATTGCTGGAATTCTCTATCGTAGTGAGCATAATTCCCGTAGCAGTTAATAATTCGATTAATAATCTATACTAGTAACAACATGAGCACTGAAATCTTCACAAAAATAAGCCTGGGGAATACTAATAGATAATTGTGATCTAAGATGGGAGTTTATTGTGATGGAAAGGGCGTTGTTTTGGATAGAACAATACATCTATTGGTATGCGACAAGTAACCCTTAATCTTTCCCAACGCAATCAAATTTGCAACTATACATTCAATTTCATCTAATGTATAGTTGTACAGATGATTTGAAAAGTCGAATGGATTCGTATTGGATATGTTATACTTTGAATATTCGAATGATAGTTGAAATGCAGTGAGAGGGACGATGTGTGATTGTGGGTCTTCGTTATTTTCTTGTACAATCGAGACACAGGTTTTGATCAAATTAAGATAACAATGTTGACGAAGAAGTTCGATTAGTAGGTAGAGATGGTTTTTCAAGAATATGGTTTGAAATTTGGAGACACAGGCATCAAATAATGCCAAATTTCCCTCTCTTATGGCTTTGAAAAGGTTGTTGTGATACATAGTTTGCAAATCTGGATAGTGTCTCCAGAATTTCTTGACGTTTTGAGGACTTTTTTGCTTGTTATACATTTTCAAAGGAAGCAAAATTAGCAATATTTGCTGTGACTGTTTACTGAACAGACTTTTGTAGTATCGTATAAGCTCAAGAGCTTGCACTAATTTCTCCTCACTTTGTACAAAATCTCCATCATCAAGAGATAATAACGAGCTGTAGTAGTAATATGTAATTCCTGACGTACGGTTGGATATAGAACTTCCCATATCTGGTAGTTGAAACCTTGTCCCCTTCAATGCCTTTTCTACCGACTTTGCAAGTTCCAACTTATTGAGTTTGAAGTATACCTTAATCAAAAGAGCAAGGAAGAAATAGATATCCATACGTTTGCTCAAATGTAACTCTGGATTCTTGTCGTTCAACGATAACTTGAATGCTTTATTAATTATATTTGCGAGCTGTTCCAAACTTGATGACTTTTGAGGGGTCAGGTCGTCAATCTCTAGATCTTGAAATTCCAAACTGGCAACATCCTCAGGATGTGATTGTTGTCTCACTTTGTAAACTGCAAGTAGCTCATTCAATGAGTTCATCAATGGCACATTTATCCACTTGGTTTGAGAATCTCCGGCTCGAATCAAATTGTTCACCAAATCACTCAATTCGCTAAAGGACATATCGATACTTTTGTGTATATATACAGCCTTCATTAATTTTAAATGAGACTTCACAACAGGACGAAACTTCTCTGGTAGCTGGTATAAATCAAAGTCATTGGGTTCAGGAAACAGTGCACGAAGTGGTCCTTCCTGTAGACCTGGATTCAACGTTAAACAAGCTCTCATTTTAACTCCATCTTGATAATTCAATGCTATTGCAAAGTACAGGATATAGTTTGACAACGGATTACTCATACCGTAAATGTTTATGTAAATGTTTTCTATAATGAACTTCGTTTTTCAGATTTCTGGATGCGAAAACATTTTGATAAGACCAGTGGTGATGATGAAGAACGCGAAGAAATGAGAGAAAGGAGAAGTTAAAGAAAGAAAGAAATAGTCAAAGAAAGAAGTAGTTAAAGAAAGAAGTAGTTAAAGAAAGAAATAGTTTAAAGAAATAGCTGCTTAGAGTAACAAGAAGTTGAAGAATAAGTAGTTGAAGAAATCGCTCTATCACAATACTCCAGCAAATACTACTCTTGTATAGCTACATCTATGACTACATCTATGAATACTCTTACAGCTTAGTACAATTAACTTGCACGCTTTAACTCTCTGGCCCTCGTAACTCTCTAGTCCTGAAATTGGTTTCAAAATAAGTACAACATATCTTGACGTATCTTCGTCCCATTGTGCCTGGGATTGTTTCTCTCTTTCATTTATACTTTGATTTATACTTAGATTGAAAAGTAAGGTCTCAAGCGTAGAAATTGCTACATAAAGTAATTGACAACACATCATACCTAACTCTGCTAAACTATGAGAAATAAGTACACATCTGTATCACTCTTATCTTATTTCTACATTATAGCTGTTCTTGAAGTTTTAATGATATTATTATAAGCGGTATTGTTCAGCCCCGCTTTGTCACTTCTTTAACCAAATATCGAGAACTTCCCTTATGGCCTTCTTACATCCATAGCTAATTCAGAGTTTATTTCTCATTGTATCTTCGGACAAATTGGTACCTTTGTCGAATGCCTTCGTAATCCACATCCTGCACATAATAAAGCGATTTTATTGTATCTGTAAAAAGTCTTGAGGAGGACGCAAGTCACGATCAAAGGCTGACAAGATCTATTTCCAGGCGTTAGGAATTGAAGAAGCTTAGAACTGAGATTCTGTCATATAATCAATTGGATTATTGCTTTGAACCATCAAACAGTTTACATCTAAGAATAGTTGATACTTTTAGCCGCCAAAAAACACTCACCACACGACGGCAACATTAGCTCGATTTTGAATTCACAAGTTATTTGTAACGGCTCTAGTTCTTGAATTGTCCGAACATAAAAGATCCTACGAACTTTGAAGTCGTAACAATCGAACGTCTTTCAAGTCTAAACATACTCCGAGTGTTTACAAAGATCGTCCCTAATTCCCAAGTGCCTAGTGATAAACACTTGATGTATATAACCATCCTACAATTTCACAAATGAGTTCTCCCAACAGCATCGAAGATTTTTCAAATGGGAGCAATAATAGTTCAAGCAGACCTTCAATGCTAACTAGAAATCCTGTTTCTAACTGTCCAAATCGAGAAACATTTCAATCAAACGTACCTCATCATCATCATCATCATCATCATCGCCATAATCACGACAACATGGATTCTGAGTTTTTGATGGATAATGAAAGCAACGACTACCGTGAATTACGTGATTCCATTATACTGAATCGAAGAATATCATCCACATCGAATTCTAAGATACTCCATCAAAAATCCTCGCTTATAAATATACCTACAGAAGTGTTACTTCAAATATTTCATCATCTTGATAGGAAAGATCTCTTCTCCTTACTTACCGTCTGTCGAGAGTTTTCAAACCTCATCATTGAAATACTATGGTTTAGACCCAACATGCAAAATGATGTATCATTCAAGAAAATCAAAGAAATCATGATGTTGCCCCGTGATAGTACCCATTGGGACTATAGATTATTTATTAAAAGGTTAAACTTGTCATTTATGACAAAGTTAGTTGACGATAACTTGCTCACCACATTTGTGGGTTGTCCGAAATTAGAGAGGTTGACCTTGGTCAATTGCACTAAATTAACGCACGAACCAATAACCCGAGTTTTGCAGAATTGTGAAAAGCTTCAATCTATTGATTTAACAGGTGTCACCGACATACACGATGATATCGTCAATGCATTGGCTACAAACTGTGTGCGATTGCAAGGTTTGTACGCTCCTGGATGTGGAAATGTCTCTGAAGAAGCTATAATTAACTTATTAAGATCGTGTCCGATGCTCAAGAGAGTCAAGTTCAATAATAGCAACAATATTACTGATGATAGCATATTAGTGATGTACGATAACTGCAAATCCTTGGTAGAAATCGATTTACATAACTGCCCCAATGTGACTGATCAACACTTGAGATCAATCTTTTTGGATTTGACACAATTGCGAGAGTTCAGAATTAGTAATGCAGCAGGAATAACAGATAATCTCTTTGAATTGCTTGATATGAATTGTTACCTTGAGAAATTGAGAATAATAGATATCACTGGATGCAACGCAATAACTGATAAACTTGTTGAAAAGTTGGTTGTTTGCGCTCCAAGGCTAAGAAATGTTGTGTTGTCCAAGTGTATGCAAATCACTGATGCGTCATTGCGTGCATTGAGCGTATTGGGAAGAAGTTTGCACTACATTCATTTAGGTCATTGCGGGTTAATTACTGATTTTGGTGTATCGTCGTTGGTGAGGCATTGTCATAGAATTCAGTACATTGATTTGGCATGTTGTTCGCAATTAACAGACTGGACATTAGTTGAGCTAGCCAATCTACCAAAGTTAAGAAGAATTGGGCTTGTCAAGTGCAGTCTCATTACCGATAATGGAATTGTCGAGTTAGTGAGGCGTCGTGGTGAACAAGACTGCTTGGAGAGAGTACACTTATCGTACTGTACAAATTTAACTATCGGGCCAATATACTATTTGTTGAAAAGTTGTCCGAAACTCACGCATTTATCATTGACTGGTATAAACTCATTTTTGAGACGAGAGATTACTCAATACTGTCGTGATCCACCTCCAGATTTCAATGAACATCAAAGAAACTTGTTTTGTGTTTTCTCGGGGCACGGTGTAAATCAATTGAGAAACTATCTCACACAGGTTATGGAGGAGCGAGCTTACCTGATTGACCAAGGCGACATACATGCTTTATTCCATGAGAGAAGAAGAAGACTTATAAATGGAGGTAATGATGTAGATGAGGAAGAGATGAATATTTGGGCTAGACGTGGATTGGGCTTGATGCAACAACAAAACATAGTCCAAAATCCCGAAATGCTAGAGATCAACCGGGAAATCTTCCGCGAGCTTAACGAAGGAAACATGAATCCAGAAGAAATGAGAGACCATTTCCAAGCTTTGATTAGACGTCATCATCAGCAACGTGTCATAGAACGTGAAAACCAACAAAACCAGCAACAGCAACCACAGCCTGGCGCCAACCCTCAGAATGCCCCACAAATTGCTCAACCACCCATGTTTCCTAACGGTGACCAAGGAATACCGATTCTCCATGATGACGATGATGTCATAATGGCTCCACCTTTCCTATTCCCACAAAACCCACCATCATAGACGTGTTTGATTCTTGGTTATCATAGCATCTATACTTCTTGGTTCCACAACATCTATAATTCTTGTTTGAACTATTTGTTCAATATATTTACATATATATCTCGTTAGTTACTATATGGTTTTGAATTTATAGTGCAAATACGTAATGGTTTCTGTGATATTCACAGCAGTGCTTCGTGATAAACAGTGGATGTAGAGCTGCTTTTGATCGATGGTAGCTAAAGTCTTAGGATTCGTATTCTCCATGATTTGTGTAAATAATCCTATGGTTGATAGATTTTTGGAGTTTTTGGTGTTTTTCTTGAAATATTCATCAGGTGCAACATCTAAAGACTCAGAACTTGGTAAATGTAGTGGTTTAGGATATGACAAATACCTCGAGGATGCTTGAACGGTACTAAGTGCAGTTGAAGGATACAGCGACACAGCTGACCCACGACAACTATGACTAGTCAGTAAATTTGCAGCCAAAAAATCAGAGTGTGAGAATTCAGATTTTGCACCCATGCTATATTTCACAGAACTTTGACGATAAGAAGAATCCTCACCGGGAAAATTGGGTACTAGAGCAGATTCGTGATCTAAACTAGAGATGGAAGAATACCGTTCCAGAATAAGAGCAGCACTTTTCCCCATCACACCAGATTCTTGCAGCTCTCCAAGTCTTATTAAGTGTTTTCTGTGAGTGAGACTTTTGTTAGGACTCTTGTAAGAAGGCAGGAAACTTGACGAGTAATGGGGAGGTCCCCACGAGTCATTCCCGTAGATAGTTTCAACAGGCAGGAAATGAAGTAATGAACTTTTAGGCGGATTTCCAGCGCCATCACTAACACGAATTATATCAGTATACTTGAAATCGTCCTTGAGTGGATAAAAGCTGTTCAAGATATCTGTTGGTTCCGGAGGTTGGCGGTTGGTATTTTCAACAATCGATCCAACTTGGTTTTCTACGCCAGTATTGAGTGAGCATGCTCTGTAAGAGCAATATGGAGCAGAATACACCAAATCATTCATGATAGGCTTGATGATATCTGGGGACTGATCGTGGAACTTGACGGTTAAGTTCCCGCCCAATTCTATATCTAATAATTAGTAAGTCACATATTACATTTACTACAGATGTAGACCGTACACTCTAAGGACGATATTGAATCACAAATGGGAGCTAAACCTTCAACATCCATAGCTTGAGTATAAATGTTTTCCTTTATGTAGTATATATTTTGCACCCATTCATACGAGAGACTTTAGGGCTCAGCCCTTGAGAATAACAGTCCACGTGAGCATCATTCAGTTTTTCGCACATACAAAAAAGGGTCAAATTTTAACTATTGAAGTGTGGATGTTTCCCCTCACACGACCCATCTTTCAAGCAACAAAAAATTTCCAAGAGTGGTGGAGCACCTCACTGAAAAATTTGAAAATATATTTTACTAATCTTCTTCATACTTTTACGTTAGAATAATCAGTATAAGATGTATGTTCAACAGTGGAAAATAACAAATAGTAATGAATGCTGAATGATCTAGAATGCATTGTGGATGAAATGCTAATGGAAATGTGATTGGAAATCGAACGTCTTGAATGAGAGAATTTATGAATACAGAATATGAAATCGTAAAGAAGTATTAGAAACCGATCGACCACACTAAGAACCATAATAATTATATTCCAACAAAGATATCATTCAACAAACCATTACAACATTATTTGTATTTCAGTATGAAATTTTATACTAACAATATTTAGGACTAAAAGAACTAAGAAGGTTGGTATTACCGGTAAATTCGGTGTCAGATATGGTTCTTCTTTAAGAAGACAAACCAAGAAGTTGGAAGTTCAACAACACGCCAAGTACGATTGTTCTTTCTGCGGTAAGAGAACTGTTCAAAGAGGTGCTGCTGGTATCTGGACCTGTAAATCTTGTCGTAAGACTGTTGCCGGTGGTGCTTACACTGTTTCCACTGCTGCTGCTGCCACTGTCAGATCGACCATCCGTCGTTTGAGAGACATGGCTGAAGCCTAAATTAGTTTTATAAGATTAATTCCAACACATCACAAAATATACAATAAATATTAAATGGTAAGCCCAATAAGGCGAATTATAAAATGTTATCCTTAGGCTTAGAGACGTTAGTTTGATATTAGCAAGTATGTTGAACATCATTCTGAAGATCCGTGTAGATCCATTCCGCAGTATTCAATTATGGGGCGCGGTATAGATTTTAGTAACGTGACTTAATTGAACGTGACTAGGCAATTGAGATTCAAAGACCACCAATATACAACTAACTACTCTACAAGTTTGGCAGAAACAATATGCCATCCGAATTCATATTCCCCAAGATCCATTCGTTCCCACCATTATACACAAACCAACCTAATGCCACCATTTCCACACATCAATTAGACTCGTGGTGTCAGATTATACTACAATACTGCGAACACTACAAGATAACATCAATGGCCATCGATGGCACCGTCAAATATTCGCAGATACAAGACCTTGATACAGAGAAGTTACCTCCATTATTTGAAAAGCCGGAGATAAGCCGATCTGCAAATAATGAATTCAAAAAGATCATCATAAACTACTTGATCCATAAGCTCAACAAGGCCGAGTATATTGATCCCAAAAAACCAGAACTAGGAGTGTTTATATACTGGAGAACATTGGTAGAATGGAGCGAGTTACTCTATTCATTTGTTGATAAAGCCGGTCAATTGGGTACGATCTTGACCATTTACGAGCTCACCAAGTCCGACGATAACGGATTGCCCGAGAATTTAAGGAATATAGACGAAACTTTGTTGGTCAAGGTACTCAAAGATGTATTGATTAAACAGGGCAAGGCACAAATTTTATTTAATGACGATAATGAAATCGGTGGAGTCAAGATAGTATAATTTGGGGAGTATACTTGAAATTCTGAGATCCTCTTACAACTACACAAATCGGACAATTCTAGACTAATAAAAATAATGCAACCCTTACATACCAACCATCCCAGTCAACTATACTGCAATCGATGGCAGATTAATTGAACAGGCTTCAATTTCATAATATCGAATACGAAGAATACTAAACAACCTGGCTTGGGTTAGAGAGTCAATCAATACAGTAAACATTTGACAGAGTGGTATTCCACATGAAACACCCATTACCCTCCGTTTATAACTGTTCTACTCAATGTGGCCATAATATACTGAGTTTTAAATCGGTGAATTTCATCACAATTGTAATCTCTCTAGTTTCCAAAGGCTTGCCCTAACTTATATCCGCCAAGGCATCCAGATTATCCTATAAATAATCATGGTATCCAGTCATATCGACACCAGTCATATCGACGGCGTAAATCAAGTGGTGGATTCAGGTACCTCAAACAAATAATCCTAAGTCCATTTATGGAATTAGGTAGCTTGAACCATAATTTCTCGCCCTTGTTAAGAGGTGTATAATCCATCAAACATATCATACCTAAATAGGAAATCAAGCCACGTCCGTTGAATTATACAAAATTTTACCTCATCGCGAAAAAAATATAAAAAGACGTGGACTCCCGCACTGTTCACTCCTTCCTTTGATTCTTCCCGCTTAAATCATTCATTTAAGAGGGCAAATCTATAGATCGTACCAACCACATCGGAATTGTATCATAATTCCTTTAAGCCCTGTAATAACTATATATAATTAAGACTCAATGAAGTACGTTGTTGTATCTGGGGGTGTTATCTCTGGTATCGGAAAGGGGGTTTTAGCCTCCTCTACAGGTTTGTTGTTCAAGACCATGGGCTTGAGAGTTACTTCCATCAAGATTGATCCTTACATGAATATCGATGCTGGTACTATGTCACCTTTGGAACATGGAGAATGCTTTGTATTGAACGATGGTGGTGAAGTTGATTTGGATTTGGGTAATTATGAAAGATATTTGAATATCACCTTGACCAAGAACCATAACATCACTACGGGTAAGATTTATTCCCATGTCATTGAAAAGGAAAGAAACGGTGATTACTTAGGTAAGACCGTCCAGGTTGTTCCTCACGTTACTGGTGCCATTCAAGATTGGATTGAAAGAGTTGCCACTATCCCTGTTGACGAATCTGGCTTGGAACCGGAAATCTGTATCATCGAATTAGGTGGTACTGTTGGTGACATTGAGTCTGCTCCATTTGTTGAAGCTTTGAGACAATTCCAATTTAGAGTTGGTGTAGACAACTTTGCCTTGATCCATGTTTCGTTGGTTCCTGTTATCCACGGTGAACAAAAGACCAAGCCTACTCAAGCTGCTATCAAGGACTTGAGATCTCTTGGTTTGACTCCTGACATGATTGCCTGTAGATGTCAGGAAGAATTGGAAGTCGCTACCATTGAAAAGATTGGTATGTTCTGTCACGTTGGTCCTGAACAAGTTATTGCCGTTCACGACGTCAACTCCACCTATCACGTTCCATTGTTGTTGAAGGAACAAAGAATGATGAAGTTCTTGACCAAGAAGTTGAACATTCCAGAACTTTCGCCAGCTGCCTTGGAAAGAGGTGATAAGTTGATGAAGAAGTGGATAAACTTGACAAGCAGTCACGACAAATCTTTTGAAACTGTCACCATTGCATTGGTTGGTAAGTACACCCACTTGAAGGACTCTTACTTGTCAGTCATCAAGTCTTTAGAACATTCTTCAATGAGATGTCACAGAAGATTAAAGATCGAATGGGTCGAGTCTACTGACTTGGAGGAAGAAACCAAATCTTCCAACTTGTCTAAGTACCACAAGGCATGGCACTATGTTTGTCAAGCTGACGGTATTTTGGTTCCTGGTGGGTTTGGTAACCGTGGTATCGAAGGTATGGTTTCTGCTGCCCAATATGCTAGAGAAAACAACATTCCATACTTGGGTGTCTGCCTTGGTTTGCAAATTGCTGTGATTGAATTCGTGAGAAACGTCTTGGGAGTCGAAGGCTCTACCTCAATGGAATTCGACCCTACTGCGGACGAAGATACCGCTTCCGTCGTCTACATGCCAGATGTTGACCAAGTAAAGTTGGGAGGAACTATGAGATTGGGAATTCACTCCACCAAGTTTGTTGCCAACTCAGAATGGTCCAAATTGAGAAAGTTGTACGGTGGTGCCGACTCTGTCATGGAAAGACACAGACACAGATACGAAGTCAACCCTAAGTTGATTGACCAGATCGAAGCCAAGGGATTGAACTTCATTGGTAAGGACGATACCCAAGCCAGAATGGAAGTTTTGGAATTGAAAGACCACAAGTTCTTTGTTGGTACCCAATACCATCCTGAATACTTGTCCAAGGTTTTGGATCCTTCCAGACCATTCTTAGGTTTAGTTGCTGCCTCAGCCGGTATCTTGGAAGAAGTCTTAGCAAGAGACGACTTGAACAAGAGCGGTGAATTCTAATCTTTCTAATCTTCCACTTTGCATACATATTACATATAGAATATAACCAATTGAATATTCAATAGAGAAACCCAGATGTAGTCAATTAAAGTTAGTTAATTAATATGTTGGTAATTATTTTTGAAGTTGTTAATATTGAAGATTTTCGCAACAAAATTATCAAATCTTGATATAATTTAATCATTGTAGAAAGATTAGAATAATTCTTAAAACAATTTTTGAATCGGTTATTTTAGATATGGTAGAACCATCGTTTGTGGCGCGATTTATCTAAGTTCAGTGGAGGTCATTATTAATATAAATAAATATTGAATATCATGCAATATAATATAAATATTTAGTCCCTGTGGTTGCAAAATTATCGAATTAGGAAAGAAATGATATTGCTCTATATGAGGAAGTAGAACTAAATATCGACTAAATTATACACTGCACAACGAATTATTTACTAGTACTCACTAATCTCAACAAGAATTGACAGCGATTTACAAGATCTCCACTAGTTTTAAGTACTTGTTTTCTCAGTATTCTGGTGGGGCCAATATCTAATATCAGCTTATGTAAGCAACAATATATGATGAATATTGTGTGTAATTACTACTTAAAATTACCGGGAGTTCATGAACGATACAGTGAGGGTATACCAGATTTGTCTAGATGCTAACATAGTAGGTAGAGGCAATTTTACTCAATATTTAAGTAGCTGAATCTACCGAAATCAACGTACTGCATATAGAGCTATGAGCAAAAGTTCTTATTAGGAAGATAATAAATTGCTCGTACTTAGTACTTATTGAATGGTTTGAGTTACTACTATCAGTATGCATAGCGTAGCGAATTATTCAGGAATCCACGAATACTCCATTGATTCTCACTAATATTCACCAGAAGTTAGTGATAATGTTTACTACGATTTCAACAAATCTTCACTATTTTTCCACTAATATTCGCTTAGATTAGCTAAATCTTCACTATTTTTAAGTACTTCGCCGGGCGGAGTTCTTAAAAATATATTGCCGTGCAAGCGACGAATGTTCTCTAGAAGATTATGTAATCCACACTCCAGGTTTGATATTGTAGGTGAATAGTAGTTAAATTTACTGAGAATTGGTATATGATATAGTGGGGGTTATACCCGGATAGTTCCAGATAGCCTAGATGTTAGAGTAGTTGGTTGGGGCAACTTTAGTGAGAGTCCCTCTAGCTGAATCTACTGACGTTCCTGTACTGCATATAATATACGAACACATTCGATATATTTAAAACTGGGTTGCGAAGTATTCAAAAAGACACTAAATGCCGCTAAATGCCACAAAATCTCCACTATTTCTGAATACTTCCCTACACTCAGTATTCAAACTCCAAGGAATACGAAAGAAGCACTACATATTGAATATTGTGGATATTTACTGCTTAAAATTCCTATATTGTGTAGGCAACTTCAGGATAGTTTAGATGTTAATTTTGTTAGTAGAGGCAATCTTGGTCAATATTCCACTAGTTGAATCTCCTGAAATTCGTAGGCTTGGACTGCGAAGCTTGGCACCCAGAATTTGAGCACGTTTGCGAAGATGAGTATCAGGAAATGAAAGCTCACTAGACAACAGCGGCATCATGCTAAACAACTGGGCGGATAACTGCAGCAGAATTTGCTGAAACCTACACAAAGAGATATGCGATATTCGTTCTAGTGCATCTAGTTCTAGGAGTACTACTCAATTAGGCGATATTCGCTGACGCATGGGGCCATAATACGAGGCCCGCGGGCACCAAAAGGGACACGAGCACCTGGATTGCATTTTATTCTGCATTGATTCTAAGTCCGCTTGTCGAGCCAAGTCCATTGTCTTCGTTTAATAGATCCATTAATTTTGCACCTTTCGATTTCGAATTTCTTTTTTAGGCTGCAAAACCAGTATATAAAGCTTGTAGTTCTATAATTTCACTCATTAGTATCAACTCACACCTACACGCTCGCTTACAATGAAGTTCTCTTCCGTGGCTTTATTATCCGCCACTGCTAGTTCCGCCATAGCTGGTTCTGCTAACACTATCTCAACCGAGACTCGAAAGCTTACCACTGCTATCACCGTCACTTCTTGTGAAACTGAAATTCCAGCAACCACCATTACTGAGGACTTCACCTTCTACACCACCATTACTGAGGAATTCACCCTTTACACCACCTACTGCCCATTGACCACCAACGCTGAAAAGCAAACTACTGTTATCACTGTCACTTCTTGTGATGACAACAAGTGTACTGAAATACCAGTAACCACCGGTGTAACCACCGTTACTGAAGATTTCAGCACATACACCACTTACTGCCCATTGACCACCAACACTGAAAAACAGACGACTGTTATCACTGTCACTTCTTGTGATGACAACAAGTGTACTGAAGTTCCAGTAACCACCGGTGTAACCACCGTTACTGAAGATTTTACCACCTACACCACCTACTGCCCATTACCAACCAGTGAAGCTACAGCCAAGCCAACCAATGAAGCCTCAAAAACCAGTGAAGTTTCAAAAACCAGTGAAGCTTCAGTAACCAGTGGAGCTTCAAAAACTAGTAAAGCACCAGAATCTAGTGAAGCCTCAAAATCTAGTGAAGCCTCAAAATCTAGTGAAGCCTCAAAATCTAGTGAAGCTCCAGAAACCAGCGAAGCCTCAAAAACGAGCGAAGCTCCAGAAACCAGTGAAGCACCAGAAACTAGTAAAGCAACAGAATCTAGTGAAGCCTCAAAATCTAGTGAAGCCTCAAAATCTAGTGAAGCCTCAAAATCTAGTGAAGCTCCAGAAACCAGTGAAGCTCCAGAAACTAGTAAAGCACCAGAATCTAGTGAAGCCTCAAAATCTAGTGAAGCCTCAAAATCTAGTGAAGCTCCAGAAACCAGCGAAGCCTCAAAAACGAGCGAAGCTCCAGAAACCAGTGAAGCACCACAATCTAGTGAAGCTCCAGAAACCAGTGAAGCACCACAATCTAGTGAAGCTTCAGTAACCAGTGGAGCTTCAAAAACCAGCGAAG
>Ga0065704_10000227_pt1 | contig 66518 bp, 72 predicted proteins | sample SwiRhicommuniRL2_FD_59091 | JGI IMG/M metagenome (GOLD analysis project Ga0065704, IMG submission 59091) | Switchgrass rhizosphere bacterial communities from Rose Lake, Michigan, USA - RL2 v2 (version 2) | ecosystem: Host-associated > Plants > Roots > Rhizosphere > Soil | place: East Lansing, MI | reverse complement strand
CAAAATGAGTGTCCTGAATGCTGTTAGAAACAAAATAATCCACAGAATCTTTGCCGTCATAAAAAACCAAACCATTTATAAAAATGATTTGGTTTTGTCATAGAAATCGAGATGACGGGTGTAGTGGTTAGGATGACGACAGACCAGGGCGGGTGATGTTTTATTATTTGCCTAGTATTGATTGTAGCTGTGCGGGGTAGCGGGCGCCGGAGATTTTGATTGTTGCTAATGCGGCGGTTATTCTGGAGTGAGCGTCATCAGTTAGCAAAAGGTTTGCGCTACCAATATTTTCTATAAGGCGGGTTAATTTTGTTGTGCCGGGTATGGGAACGATCCAGGGTTTTTGAGCCAAGAGCCAGGCTAATGCTATTTGTGCAGATGTAGCGTTGTTGTCTTTTGCAATAGAAATAAGTAAATCGACTAATGCCTGATTGGCTTCTCTGTTTTCTTTGCTGAAGCGAGGTGCCATGCTTCTGCCGTCGGTTTTATCAAATTCTGTGTCGGGGTTTATTGTGCCGGTAAGAAATCCTTTGCCCAATGGACTGAACGGTACAAAGCCAATACCCAATTCTTCTAAAGTTGGTATTATTTCTTTTTCGGGGTCGCGGTAAAACATGGAATATTCGCTTTGCAATGCTGTAACAGGCTGAACTGCGTGTGCTTTACGGATTGTTTCTGCATTTGCCTCGGATAAACCGAAGTGCTTTACTTTACCTTCCTGGATTAAGTCTTTTACTGTGCCTGCAACCTCTTCAATAGGTACATTGGGATCAACTCTGTGTTGGTAGAACAGATCAATATAATCGGTTTTGAACCGCTGCAAAGAGGCTTCGGCAACGGCTCTAATGTTTTCAGGGCGACTGTCCATTCCCAACATTGTTTTACCTTCCCTGAAGCCAAATTTTGTTGCAATGACTACTTGCTTGCGAAACGAAGAAAGGGCCTGACCCAGTAATTCTTCATTGTCGCCATAAGCTTGGGCTGTATCAAAAAAAGTAATGCCTTCTTCAAATGCGGAACGTAATAATTTAACGACTTCGCCTTTTCCAGGTGCATCGGGAAAGCTTAATCCCATACAGCCAAAACCTAATGCAGATACTTCTAATCCGCTATTTCCTAATTTTCTTGTTTTCATTTTTTATTGCTTTTGAAACTACTGTAGCAAAGTTGGTTCAATAAAAAATGGAATCATTTGCCATTTGGCAAAAAGTGATTTAGCGAATGTTTTTTCTTATTCTGCTCAATGAAGATTGGGTGATGCCCAGATAAGAAGCCACATATGATAGTGGTATACGATTTACCAAGGTTGGGAATTTTTCGAGAAATTCAAGGTAGCGTGTGGCGGCATCCTGCGAGACCAACTGACTTCTTCTTTCTAATTTTTTTCTCAGATATGTTGCCGTTATTTTTTGAATGATGCTATCCCAACCAGCAATGGTTTCGGAAATTTCTTTCCAGTCCTTTTTTGAAAATACAACGAGTTTGGTGTCGGTAACGGCTTGTAAATATTCGGAAGGGGTATAGCTTGTTTCCCCGTCATGGCCGTCCAGAATCAAATGGTTTTCTTCGATAAAGTAGCGAGTATGTTCTTCGCCTTCATTGTTATAATAGAAAACCCGAAGAATGCCGTGCGTAATAAAGCCAATCTTTGTTACCACTTTTCCTGCTTCCCAGAAATGTTCGTCTTTATGAAGTGTTACTTCATACGCTTTGCTTGAAATAAAGTCAATTTGTTGAGTGGTCAAATTGCCGAATTGTAAAACGTATGGTATAAAGCTTTTCATAGGGTAAAGATAAGTTTTTATTAACCTAGGGGAGATGATTAGCTTTTTACGAAATCGCTTATCGTCAGGGTTGTAGTTTTATTATACTTTTCTAGAACCAATAAATCATCATCTCCGGTTAATAATATGTCTGCTTTACCATCATGAGCAAGAGATAATAAAAAAATTGTCTTTTGTATCTCTGCATACTTCCACTTTTGCGGTCACCTCAACAAAGTCGGCATATTCCTGGATGGTCTCTAAGAGTTCCTCAACATCAGAAGCAGGAAAGAAACGGCGAAATTTAGGTCTGCGAGTTACTTCAAGAAATTCTTCCAATAATTCAGCACTAAAAATCAAAACACATTTCTTTGAAAAAAGAATATCGTCGAGTTTTGATTAGTTTTTAGAAATTAAAAAACTAATCCAAAGATTAGTATCTAAGATAACCCGTTGTGGTTTACTTTTCATATCGCTTTGCTCTCACCAACTCGACCTCTTTGGTAATTTCGTCAAGTGAAGGTGCCGATTTAGCTTTGGAACGCAGCTTTTTCAGAATATGAGCAAAACCACTTTTCGACGGACTTTGAACAGAAATAAGATTTAGGTCAGCAAGGTCTTTAATTAATTTTGCTGCCTTCGGATTTAGTATATCAATTGTCATGGTACTCATAGTTCAAAAACAAACATTCTTTACACAAAAGCCAAACCAATTTAATCTACCACTAAATATGGTGACGCCCAATTGGCCAGACACTGTCTGGCCAATTGGGGTAAAACTGATACGGTCGCCGAGATAACGGACTATGAGGTGTTTATTACGAATAACATCTTTTAGTGGCCTACTTTTACATCGTTTAATGGCCTAATTCGTTATGCTGAATTTATTTCAGCATCCCGCATATGCTATTCAAAACCTGCTCAAATGAGATCCTGAAATAAATTTGCTTCGCAGCTTCTTCGAGGTCAGGATGACGAGCGACTGGGAGTTGTTCGAGATGACGGGGAGTAGAGAATTATGCGAGTTCAAGAGATCTCTCTCTGCGTTCCTTAAAAAGAGTAGCTCATTGTGGTTTTGTGGAACGCTTACAAGGAGATTTTGTACAGACCATTGAGGGGAATACAAATGTAGAGGGCAGCAGAGAGGGTGATGGTGTTTACAGGCAATTAAGGCATAAAAGAACGATTGCCAAGTACGCTGATGGGCTGTAGTACAGGTTAGTGGATGCTAAAAAAATGTTTTTTTGGTAATTTAATTTTGAAATATTACTAAAAATATTAGTAAATTTGTCTATTCAATTTTACTGATATGGGCAACAGACCTCAACGAGAACATAAACCGTTATTTGAATATTCAGCTAAATATGAGCAAACGGTTAGAACAATAGATTTGATCAGAAAAATATTTAATAATGCGCTTAAGCAAAGGCTATGGGTGTTTGAGCCATCGGTGAAAAGATGGTTCAGTCCTGAGGAGTTCATGGAAATGTATGAGCGGTATGACAACCTGGATCCGAAATGGATTGCAAAGATTGAAGTGCGTGATCCGATGGAGGGGTTGGAAGCTGCGGATACACAGGTTGAGAGTATACTTGCCAGAAAGGCTATATTGACAAAGAAGATTATAGATTACGAAAGGTCTAAGCAGAAAAAATAGCAGAAAAGAAAAGTATTTTAAGCTGCATAGAATGGGAGTAAGTTTTAATGGCGGGATTACATTTGCTTTTGAGGAGTAAAAAAGTATAGCTTTGACTATACACTTTTTACACTTACATATGAATTTTGATTTTCATGTTCAACAGATTGAAAGTACACACACACTCTTAAACCAAGCTGCAGTTAAAGCTGTAAATATTCATTTGACGCTACGCAACTGGCTTATTGGGTTTTACATCGTTGAATTTGAACAAAAGGGAGAAAATCGATTGGAATATGGAGCTAAGTTGCTTCATCGCTTGTCTGCCAATCTAAACCAAAAGAAGCTTTTGAATATTAATGAACGAGAGCTACGACGATTCAGATCATTTTATCAAATCTATGCTAGTTTAGGGGATATTTTTTCGAAAGAAGCAATTCGGGGGACATGCTTAAAGGAAAACGATATTCCCTTTAAGCAGTTGCCAGATTATCAGGATACAGGAACAGCTCAGGAAAGAGTAAAAGTGATTTTACCTAATAAACCGACTTCCAGATCTTAAATGTGTTCTGATGGTTCCCGTCTATTTGCCTGATGACAAGGCAAAGGTGTTCTTCTCTCTGAGGGAAATATTTGTCAATGATTTGCTGAGTTTGCTGAATTAATTGTCCGAGGTGCTGTTCAAAATCAATGTTTTTAACATCTAAAATAACCTGATTCATTCTTGCTGAAATTGTGCATTCGAAGGTAAATTCTCTTTTGAGCGCTTTTACTACTTTTGACCTCAGTTTTTTCATTGAATTCTGATTTTGGGTTATTAAAAAGGGTTTCCCCATTAATTATTATCAGTCTAAACGTTAGCTGCCTGTAATAATTGTGCAGGAAAATGTCATTATTTTATTCTCCCGTTTTTATTTGGCAACATTCTAAATTAGCAAAAATAGTATAAGCGCCAACCTTTTCTGTATTGTTTTATTGTAACAAATTTGGGTGAAACCCAGAGTCACTTTGAGAGTGATCTGGATCACATAAAACAAGCTTCATTTTAATGGTGATGTAGGTCACACAACTTCTGGGCAAATCCTTCACAACTTTGATGTACAATTAAAAACAAAAGTTATGAAAACTCAAAAATTTGAAATCTTAGCTGCCCAAAGTAATATTGATTGGGTAGGCAAAAAAGTAACCGGCGCACACAATGGTACCATTGGTATTAAAGAAGGTGAAATTATTCTGAACAATGGTAAACTGGAGGGTGGTAAATTCATTATCGATACCGCATCTATCAAAATACTGGATGTTACTGACCCCGGAACGAATGCACAATTTGCCGGGCACCTGGCTTCTGATGATTTCTTTGCAATTGAAAAATATCCTGAAGCAACATTGGAAATTACTTCAGTTTCGGGTAACGATGTTGAAGCTGACCTGACCATTAAAGGTATTACGCACCCGATTAATTTTGATGCAGCGATAGCGGTAAATGGCGACAATTTAAGCGCTACCACCAAGCTGTTAGTTGACCGTACCAAATACGAAATGAAGTTCCGCTCTGGTAATTTCTTTCAGAATTTGGGAGATACCCTGATCTACAATGATTTTGAATTGTCCATTGATGTAACCGCTAAAGCTGTACAACCAGTGTTAGCTTAAATTATACAGCCATGCCATACATTAAAATTGAACTAACCCGCGAAGGGGTTAGTCGCGAACAAAAACAAGCCCTGATTAAAGGGGTTACAAATCTGATGACTGACGTATTGAATAAAGACCCTCAGCTGACTCATGTGGTGATTCAGGAAATAGAACTTGATGATTGGGGTTTTGCAGGTGAACAGGTATCTGTATTAAGGGAAAAAGGTATTACAGCCGATAAGAAATAAGGAAATGAAAAAGCAAACTATAATAGTTACCGGTGCCTCATCTGGAATCGGTAAGGAAATAGCCCGTCACTTTTTAGAAAATGGCGATAGTGTAGTGATCAATTCATCGACCCCAGAAAAACTGGAGCTGGTTTATCAGGAGCTTGGCGGTGGTGATAACCTGGCCATGGTAGCTGGTAATGTAAAAGATAAAAGTACCGGAGATCAGCTTTTGGCAATAGCGCTTGAGAAATTTGGTGCTGTAGATGTGCTGGTAAACAATGCCGGTATTTATGAGACCAAACCATTTCTGGAAGTGGATGAGGCTTATCTGGACCGTTTTTTAAATACCAATCTGAAGGGTACTTTTTTTACTACGCAGGCGATTATTCCACAAATGTTGAAACAGCAGGGCGGTGTAGTGATCAATATTGGTACCCCGCTGGTAAACCATGCGCTTGGTGGCGGCCCATCAACCGCACCAATGACTTCTAAAGGGGGAATACATGCGCTTACCCTGCAGCTTGCCGCTGAATTTGGTAAACATAACATCAGGGTGAATACCGTTGCCCCGGGCGTGATCCGTACACCTATGCATGGTGATGATGCTGATCAAAGTGCGGGATTGCATTTGCTTAACCGTGTTGGTGAGGTGGATGACATTGCACAAATGGTATATTTAGTTGCCAGAAGCAATTTTATAACTGGCGCGATCATCAATGTGGATGGTGGTATGGCTGCGGGGCATCACCTGAATTAATAGAACCTTTAAAAACTAAAGAAAATGAAAACTACTAAAGAAGATTCACTGGCAATAACCCAGGCACTGGAAGATTATTATTTTAAAGGTATTTATGAAGGTGATACTGATAAGCTGCGGAAGGTTTTAAATCCGGGTACTTTATTATTTGCCGATATAAAAGGGCAGCCTTATTTTAAAAAGCTTGAGGAGTACCTTGATGGGGTGGCCAACAGGCAAAGTCCGAAAGACTCTGGTAAGCCTTTTAAAGGAACGGTGATATCGGTAGAGGTGATCAATACGATTGCTGTGGCCAAGGTGCATGTTAAAATGTACGAGTTCAATTACGATGAGCTACTATCGTTTCATAAGATTGATAACCGCTGGATGCTGGTTAACAAAATGTTTACAGACGTAAGCGAATAGATTTAAATCTTTAACTTTAAAGGGTACAATGAAACATAGCTGATATGCCATCAGAAGCTAAAGAAATCTTAAAAGCCCATATCGATAAATCGGTTGTTCTTAGTGATGAACAGTTTGATTATTTCTTCTCTCATTTTAAAATACTGAGTTTTAAAAAAGGACAAGCCATTATTATGGAGGGCGATGTGGTAGATTGTGAATACTTCGTGATTTCGGGTTGTTTAAAAGCTTTCTTTATCAATGATGACTTGAAAATGTTTATCCTGCAATTTGCCATGCCTACCTGGTGGGCTTCTGATTATAACGCATTATACAACCATACCAAGGCCACCGTGAATGTGGACTGTATTAGCGATGCGGAAGTGCTTTGCCTGAGTAACAGTGACCGGGAAAAGCTGTGTAATGAGATTCATAAGGTAGAGCATTTTTTTAGGTGGCGGACTAACAGGGGCTATGTGGCGGTTCAGAAAAGGTTGTTGTCTTTTATGAATAATGATGTAAGATATAGGTATGAGGAGCTTTTAAAGCTGTATCCGGAGCTTTATAATATGGTCCCTAAGAAGCTGATAGCCGCTTATTTGGGTGTTTCGAGAGAGACACTGAGCCGGTTGTATAATGATTAATAAATTTTAAGATGATGTGGTACGAAACAAGAGCATCGAAAATACTGGGGATTGATTATCCCATTTTACAAGGGCCATTTGGAGGGAATCTTTCTTCTGTAGCGTTGGTGTCAACTGTGTCTAACGCTGGTGGACTAGGAGGCTATGGGGCTTATACATTGAGTCCGCAGGAAATTATTGAGGTAGACCAGCAAATTAAGGCTGCAACGAATAAGCCTTACAATATTAATTTATGGGTTTCTGATACAGACGCCGTGGACGGTACTGTGTCTGATGAGCAGTTTAAACAGGCTCAGACTTTGTTTAAGCCTTATTTTGATGAAGTAGGCATTGCTTTGCCCGAGAAGCCTGCGCCATTTAAATCGCGTTTTGAAAACCAGTTGGAAGTGATTTTGCATCAGAAGCCGCCTGTATTTAGTTTTATGTTTGGTTTGCTGGACGAGGATGTTTTGGAGCAGTGCAGAAGGCTTGGGATTGTTACGGTCGGGGCTGCTACTATTTTGGATGAGGCTATAGCTTTGGAGGCAACTGGGGTTGACCTGATCATTGCCTCTGGTTTTGAGGCGGGCGGGCATCGTCCTTCTTTTTTGGCTTCGGCTGAATCGTCTGTGACTGGAACGTTTGTGTTGCTTCAATTGATTAAAGAAAAGGTGAAAACTCCGGTTATTGCTGCGGGTGGTATTGCTAATGGAAGGGGTGTTGCTGCGGCGCTGGGGCTTGGTGCTGATGCGGCCCAGATTGGCACTGCTTTTCTGGCCACAGAGGAGTCGAATGCTACTGCCGTTCATCGAGAAATGTTGTTTTCGGATAATGCTAAGTATACTACTTTATCAAGGGCTTATACCGGAAGGCTTGGCAGGGGAATAACCAGCAGGCTTGCAAAGGATATGATCCATAAAGAACATGGATTTTTGCCGTTTCCGCTACAGACGCAGTTCATGTCGCACTTAAGAAAAGGTGCGATAGAGCAAGAGAAATGGGATTTGATTTTGTTCTGGGGCGGGCAGATAGCGCCCATATTGAAACACCGGAAAGCAGGGGTGCTAATGCAGTCTATACTGGAGGAGACTACGGCGTATTTTGATCAGTTATGATCCTGCCAGCCTGCCAAGTAATTTTAATTTTTGTTTGAGGGTTTCGGACCAGGGTAGGCCTAAGGAAAGCCTCATGCAGTTTTCAAACTGATTTTGTAGGGTAAACATCCTGCCGGGAGAAATGCTGATGTTCTGTTTCAGCGCCCTTTCGAACAGGATTGTAGTATTGATTTCTTTACTAAATTCTACCCATAAGGCAAGCCCGCCCTGCGGTCGGCTGGTTTTGGTTCCCTCCGGGAAATATTCGGCTATGGTATCTATATATTGCTGGTAGTTGTACTGCAAGGTTTGACGCAGTTTGCGTAGGTGATTTTCATATCTGCCGGTTTTTAGAAAGTTGGCTACTGCTTCTTGTGTAATGGTAGTTGAGGATATGGCGTGAACCAGTTTGAGCTTAAGGATCTGCTCTTTGTATTTGCCAGCTGCGATCCAGCCCACGCGATAGCCCGGGGCCAGGGTTTTGGAAATAGAACTGCACCAGAGTACTGTTCCCCCGGTATCAAAGGACTTGCAGCATTTAGGGCGCTGGGCACCAAAATACAGATCGCCATAGACGTCGTCTTCTATAAGTGGAACGCCGTGTTTGGCCAAAAGTGCAACGACTTCTTTTTTATGTTCATCGGGCATGCAGCTGCCTAAGGGTGTGTTGAAGTTTGGAACCAGCAGGCACAGGTTGATTTTGGAGACTACTTTTTTTAAGGCATCGATTTCGATTCCTGTAATAGGATGGGTAGGCAGTTCGATTACTTTGAGCCCTAAACTGCGGGCCAACTGCAGGATGCCGGAATAACAGGGGCTTTCCATTGCGATGGTATCGCCAGGCTTTGATAAGGCCATCATGCAAAAGGATAGTGCATTCATTCCGCCGGCTGTGGTGACCAGGTCGTTTTCATCAAAATTCCCTCCCCAGGTTAAGGAACGTGTTGCAATCATTCGGCGTAACTTCTCGTTGCCTTGTAAGGGTTCATATGCGGTGCCACTGTGGCTAAGTGAGCGTGTGGCGAGGATGATTTCTTTATTTAGCTTAGCTAAGGGCAGGAGCTGATCTGCGGGCGCTCCAATGGAAAAAAATGTAAGGTCTGTATTGCCCATGTTGGCGTAAATTTTACGAATCAATTCTTCCGGTTCCTGATTGCCGTTGATTAATGAAGGGCTGCTGACCTGCGCAAGCGGAAGTTTTTTGTAGGGAAGGCGACTTACAAAATAGCCGGACTGGGGTTTTGATTCGATGAGCGATTGTGCTTCCAGTTCGAGGAATACTCTTTTTGCTGTGTTCATGCTGATACCATGTTCTGTGCATAGCATTCTGACAGATGGGAGGCGGTCGCCCTCTTTTAAAACTCCATTTTTAATGAGCGTGGCAATGTTGTTTGATAATTCGGTGTACAGGAAGTTGCGCTTCATGAGGTAAAGATAACTGTGTCTGTTTAAATATCAAAAACTGTAACTGTGTTCATTTAGTGCTGCCAGCTACTTTTGTGTAAAAATCAGATATTATGTTAGAATTTATTGTTAAAACAGGTAAAGAGAATATGGATGTAAAGACGGTACACCGATTCTTAAGTGAGGATTCTTATTGGGCTAAAGGTATTTCGTATGAACTGGTAGACCGATCGTTAGCGAATTCTTTTTGTGTTGGTGCTTTTGTAGAGGGGGTGCAGGTTGGATTTGGCAGGGTGATTACGGATTATTATACTTTTGGGTGGTTCGCAGATTTTATGGTGTTGCCTGAATTTCGTGGAAATGGGATATCGAAGCTGATGCTGGCTCATATTTTTGAGCAACCGTGGTCGAAAAGGTTGAGGAGAAAAATGTTGAATACCAGTGACGCGCATGGTTTATATCGCCAATTTGAATTTAAAGACCTGGCTAATCCTGGCTTTATACTGGAAGTTTATAATCCGGAGGCTCATTTGCAATATAAAGGAGAAGATGCTTAACTTTATTGCATCTACATCATCCTAAAAAACATTGAATGCTATCTAATTACGCTAAATTTCTGCTCCTGCTGTTGTTAACGGCATGCTTTTCCTTCGCCTATGCGCAAAAAGAGAAAAAATATATGGCCCAGGTTCGCCTGAATGGCAAATGTGGGTTTATTGATGTTTCGGGCAATGAAGTGGTTCCGCTGGTTTATGACGATGCGGGTTTGTGGAACAACAACCTTGTACCGGTAAACATTGGAAAATACATCCCTAAATCATATCCGGTAGTGGAAATGTCTACTGCACAAAGTAAAAATGTAAACGTTGAGGTTGTAGACAACTCTGAAAAGGCAGGCAAATGGGGCTTTTGCAATGCAGCGGGCAAATTGGTAATTCCTGTTCAATTTACAAATGTGAGTTTCTTTAACGAGGGAATGGCAGGTGTGGAGGTAAATGACAAATGGGGCTTTATTAATACGAGTGGAAAAATGGTGGTTGAGGCGGTGTATGATACTGTCGGCTATTTTTCGCAAGGACTTGCTGTAGTTGCAAAGAATGGAAGCTATGGCTACGTGAATTTAAAGGGCGAAGAGGTAATAAAGCTTCAATATTTAGGTGCTGAGGCTTTTGAAAAAGGGTTAGCAAAGGTGTTTGAGAAATATGATTCGAAAAATGGTGACAAAAAAAGTATTGGCAGGCTTATTAACCTTCAGGGAAAAATAGTTACAGATGCTAAGTATGATATTGAGTCGAATTTTACGAATGGGTTGGCGAGTTTTTCATTTGCTGAAGCAAATGCTGAAGATAGCTTTACATATGGACTTATTACGACAACGGGGCAGGTGGTAGCTCCACCAACTTATAAGGAGATTTCGGCGTTTAGTAATGGCCTGGCCTTGGTGATGGTTTATAAGATACATGAGTTTTATAATGAGTATGTGCCGCATTACGGCTATATAGATGCGAAAGGAAAAGAGGTGGTAAAACCTACTCTTGCCAAAGGAGTAGACTTTAGTTATGGTATGGCGCCGGTTGCAAGATTTGACAGCAAGGATGATGGGCAATCGGAATATGCCCTGATTAATACCAAAGGGGAGCATTTACTTGACTTTAACTGGAGTAGTTTAGATATTCTGGATAGCAAGCATCTTTTGGCAAGCTCTATTAAGAATCCGTACGAGAAAGTAATAATTGATACGAAAGGGAAGCAGATACTTGCACTTGGTGATAACGGATTTGCCAGTTTGGGCAATGGTTTATTTTTTGTGAAGAATGTGGACTATGAGCCAACTGCTTTTATTGGTTTGGACAAAAAACCATTGATTGATCTGAGTAAAAATAAAAAGACAAGATTTATTTCGTACCAGCATGGCTTACTCCGTTTTGGTGACCTGGATGGTGATTACAGTGAAGTGAGTGCCATAAAACTTGGCCTGATGGATTTAAAAGGTACGGTGGTTGTGAAACCCAAGTATAACGAAATATTTGATTTTGAGGCTACGGATAACTCTTTGTAAGTGCTTAGTTCTGTGTGATCTCATAAAAATCCTGAACCTGATCGAAAGGGTTTTTGTAGCGGAACTGTGCTTTCTTTAGGACTTTCTTGGCAGCAATGTTATCGCGGTTGACTACGGCACCTATGTTGGAAATGCCTTGCGACAGGATCTGGTCTACAATGGTCGGAAGGATGTCTGTCATGAGATAACATCCGCTGGCAAAACTGCTGAGGTAAAATTCGATGAAGAAAGGGTAGTGATCTATCTGGTAATGTTCCTGTGCTACCTGAGGGGAAATGAGATCGATAATGCCTACGACTTTGCTGAGTTTTTTATCTGTAATGAAATGGAGGTAGTTTCGCCCGGCATGGGCATTCATGAGCATGGTTTGCAGGAATAGTTCTGCTTCCTGAAATGTACTTAATCGTTTATTGGGGACGAATTTTAGGGTATGATCATCGGATAGGATGCAAAATACTTCTTTTGAGATTTGACCAAAACGTTCCAGGTCTTCTGGCCGGAAAGGGTGGATCAGGTAGTTTTCATTTTGAAAGGTAATGGGCTTGAACATAGGCTGGCCAAAAATAAAAAACTAATTCAAATTCTATGAATTGGGTGGGTTCTATTTTTGAAAATGTGGTAAGAATTTAAGAAGGTCTTGTATATACAAGTTGTTTTTTTATCTTTGTCGGTGAGAGCGTTAATACGGGGGTAGATCGAAAGGTCTGCCTCCACTAATGATAGTTTCATCAGCGTTTTCAATATTTTCATTTTCAATATTAAACTTGCAGATAGCAATTTGTTTTTTGACTGATTTTAATTCTTTGATTTTCTCTTCTATTTGCAGTAATTTCTTATCAAGAACTTGAATCTTTGCTTTTTTGCTGATTTGCTTTTTGTACCAGGCATCTACAACTTCTTTGATTTCGGCCAGCGTAAAACCTACCGCTTTTGCCATTTGTATAAATCTTAATTTCTCGACAACGTCATCTCCATAGTATACATAGTTATTGGTTTTTACTTCCTCTTTCTTTTCGCCGGTGAATAGACCTGTTTTTTCATAAAATCTTATGGTGCCGATAGGTATTCCTGTTTCTTTTGAAAGCTGATTAATTAATTTCATATTTCTTTGAAGTGTAAAAATAAAAGTGAACTATGCAGTATACTTCATACTTGTTGGTTGCAAAATTAGTGTTTAGTTTTGCTTTTACAATTGAAAATTGATCACTAATTAGAATTATCAAAATGCAGTATTCAGACGAAGAACTAATAAAATCGCTACCTGGTTTTAAAAACAATTATGCAGAAGTGAATGGGACGGTGCTGCATTATGTAGAGGGTGGTGAAGGACAGCCTTTAATTTTGATTCCCGGATGGCCAGAAACCTGGTGGGCTTATCATAAAGTAATGCCATTACTGGCGACAAATTATCGTGTTATTGTAATAGAAATAAGGGGTATGGGTAGTTCGCAGAAACCATTGGAAGGTTACGATAAAAAGAACATGGCGAAGGACGTTTATGAGCTTGTGAAAAAGTTGGGTTACGAAAAAATTAATATTTCGGGTCATGACATTGGTGCTCATGTTGCCTTTAGTTTTGCCGCGAATTTTCCAGAGATGACTTCCAAGCTTGTTATTCTAGATACCCCGCATCCGGATCCCGGAATGTATCAACTCCCTATGCTTCCAATATTAAGCGCAAACTATACTTATCCATGGTGGTTAGCCTTCAATCAGACAAAAGAACTTCCTGAACAGCTGCTGGCAGGTAGGATGTCTATTGTAATAGAATGGATTTTTAGGAACCTATTGAAAGATCAAAATAGTATTGATGAGTTCGATAAAGCTGCTTATGCTTTTGCTTATGATAGTAATGATGGAATACGTGCGTCAAATGCCTGGTATCAGGCTTTTCCGCAGGATATAGAGGATAGTAAAACTTATGGTAAACTCATGATGCCTGTAATTGGAATTGGTGCTGCCGGATATGAAATGTTGCAATATTCCCTGCCTAACTACGCAACAGATTTACAGTTTGTAAAAGTTGAGGATAGTGGCCATTTCTTGCTTGCAGAAAAACCTGAAGAGACAGCTAATCTTATAAAAGGATTTTTGGGGTAGATTTGAGATCGGGAGGTAATTAGCCAAGCAGGTTATCTAGCGTTGTTTCTTCAAGTACCAGATGTTGCGGTACACCATTGATGTCTTTTTTCCATTCTATAAGTCTGATTTTGCCGTCTTCTATTTCTATACCGGTGATATCCCCGTCGTTAAAACAGCAGCAACCAGCATTGAAATAAGTGTTTTTGGAATTTTCGAGCCTGGGAGAGGTATTACCGCTGATTTTTCCTGCAAGGAGTTCGGCTTCCAGTTTCTGAATGGTTGCCTTGTCGCCTTTTTTCTTAGCCTCATTGAGCCTGATGTAAGTACGTTCCAGATGGGTAAGTGAATTGAATACTGGCTGATGAGTGTGGCCGGTAATTAAGGCCAGGTTGGTTTGTTTGGCGGTCCAGTCGTACATAATCTGGTTGTGTTCGGACTTGAGCTGGTTATCAAAGGCAGGTGTATTTGGGTTGATGCGGAGGAAAGATTGAACTGGCCCCCAGATATTGGAGACGAACCATTTGCTGAACCAGTTTCCATCGCTTTGCATGTCGCCCTGATGGCCGTGGGTGATAAATATGTTGAGTTGCTGGTCTTTAACAGCGAGGGTGAAAATGATGCCCTCATAGATTCGGACCTTTGTTCCAAAGATATTTTTGAGCATAAAACCTGCGAGGGGGTCGTTGTCCCAGTAGAGATCGTGGTTGCCAAAAAGTTTGATGTAGGCATTGCGTTCGAGAAAGCGTTTTTCTGCTTCGAAGTTTGCTTTGTTGTGTTTGATGACATCCAGGAGCATGTTTTTCCAAAGCTCTTCGCTGTCGCCCATGTTGCAGTATAGAAAATCGTGCTCGTTGTAATAGCGTAGTGCTGCCAGGTAATTGTCTTCGCAAAGCGTGAAGTCGTCCTGATGGCTGCGGTTTCCTTTGTGCTGGTCTGAGAACAGAATGATGCGGTGTTTTGTGCCCAGATCGATGAGTTGGCCACGTTTGCCGGGGCGCTGTATGATGTCCTGGTATAGTGCCGATAGTGCTTTGTGTACTCTTGTACTATCTGGCCTTGATGCGTATTTATTGGCAAGCCTGATGATCAGCGGAGAAAATAGCTTCTGTAATAATTTGCGCATATACTAAAGATAAGGTTTACTGAGCTTTTTAACAAAGCAGTTTGAGCTTTTGAACAAAACGCTGCGCTGAATTGGGCTGTACCTTTGAATTGTATTTAAAAATTAAGACAATGGAAAAAGTATGGTTTATTACAGGCAGTTCCAGGGGATTGGGAAGGAGCCTGACAGAAGCAGTGTTGAACAGCGGCGATAAAGTTGCTGCAACCGCACGCGATATTACGCAATTGAATGACCTGGTAACAAGGTTTACTGATCAGATACTTCCTATAGCGCTGGATGTAACTGATTATGAGCAGGTGTATGCGTCTGTTGCTGAGGCAGCGAAACATTTTGGACGTATTGATGTGTTGGTGAACAATGCGGGATTTGGTATCATCGGCGCTGCCGAAGCTTATACAGATGAGCAGATGCGCAGTCAGCTGGAAACAAACTTGTATGCACCAATTGAAATTACCCGCGCGGTTTTACCTTACATGCGCAACCAGGGTGAGGGACGTATATTGCAGATAAGCTCAATAGGCGGAAGAGTGGGTAATGCGGGTTTAACCATGTACCAGGCAGCAAAATTTGGTTTAGGCGGCTTTACTGAGGCTTTGGCTAAGGAAGTAGCACCATTGGGTATATATGTGACCAGTGTAGAACCGGGCGGTTTTAGAACTGATTGGGCAGGTGCGTCTATGACTTATGCACGTGAGATTGAAGGTTATGAAATGGTTAATCAGCGGACAGCACTATTTAAAGGCGGGAAGTTTGTCCCTGTGGGAGATCCTGAAAAAGCGGCAAAAGTGATGGTTGAACTGGCTTCGCACCCTGCGCCACCGGTGCATTTGGTACTAGGCAGTGAGGCGATAGGTATGCTGAACAATGCCAATGAGGTGAGGCAAGTGGAAATGGAAGAATGGCTGGATATGAGTTTATCTACAGATCATGATGATTCTGAGAACTTTCTTGCTAGTGCTGATGGCAAGTGGTACATCAGCGATGTTAAAAGAAAACAGTAAAATGCTTAATTTTATGACCTATGACTAATTCGCCCATTGCTTACTCTTGCTATTTTACCCGCAACAGGCAGGGGGAGCAATTTGTTCCCGAGCATGTGTTCAGCTACCAGATATCTGGCACGCTTACAATAAGCGACGGTATTACTGAGCATGTTTTTAACGAGGGTGATTTTCGGTTCATCAGACGAAACCAGTTGCTTAAGTTTGTGAAACAACCTCCTCCGGGAGGGGTTTTTAAATCTGTTTCCATTTATCTGGATCAGGCGGCTTTAAGCGACTTTAGCATGGACTATGGCTATAAGCCGGAGGGTAATAGAGGCAGGCCGGTTGAAAAAGTAAAGCCATTAGAAGGTTTTGGGCTTTATCAGAGTTTTATGAATTCGCTGTTGCCGTATGTTGCGGCTGATCAGTTGATTAATGCTGATCTTCAGAAATTGAAACAGCGCGAGGCGATTATGATTTTGCTGCAGACAAACCCTGAATTAAAGGATGTATTGTTTGATTTTAGTGAGCCGGGTAAAATAGATCTGGAAGCCTTTATGAATAAAAACTTCCATTTTAATGTGCAGTTAAAGCGCTTTGCCTACCTTACGGGGCGTAGTTTGGCTACGTTTAAACGGGATTTTTCGCAGGTTTTTAATGCCACGCCAAGCAGGTGGCTGCTGCAAAGGAGGCTGCAGGAGGCGCATTACCTGATTAAAGAGAAAGGCCGGGCACCATCAGATGTATATCTGGAAATTGGATTTGAGGACCTTTCGCATTTCTCGTTTGCATTTAAAAAGATGTACGGGCTGCCGCCATCAAGAATTTACTAATCATCCAGTCCTTTTCCGTTGAGAATTAGGGGCATGCATTTTTCGACCCTTGCTTCTCTGGTTTTGGATTGTTTGGCTGAAGTGAAATAGAGATGGTAGCCTCTTTGTCGGCCCGGAGTTAATGCTTCAAAAGCGGTTTTTAAGGCAGGGATGTGATCTAGTTTTTGCTGAAATTCGGCAGGGAATACGAGTTCTGTATGTTCCTTGAAATCGACTTTTAAACCGGCTTTTTCTACTTCAATGGCCTGGTGGATGTAGGATTTTAGTGCGGCTTCCTGTTCAACTATCTGGAGTGCGTTGGTGAAGCGGATTTGGCGTGCCGACTGCACATTCTTTGTTTGCTGAACCAGGATGCCATTAGGATCGTTTAACAGGGTGCCTTTGAAAAACAGCAGCGCACAGTATTCTTTAAATACGTGGATTAACACGATGTTGCTGTTCTGGTACGTGTAACAAGGGCAGCCCCATTTTAATTCTTCGGTAAGGCCGCTACTGAGCACGATTACTCTTAGCCGCTCTATTTCTTCCTGCCATTTTTTTTCTTTACTAAAATAAAAATCAACTTTAGGATTCATACTGTTCGTTAGTTTGGTGAAAAATTAGACCCTTAGTGCGCCACGGAAACCTCTGGCAGCATAGTAAGATTCTGCGCCGTTGTGGTACAGGAAAACGGTTCCGTAGCGGTAATCGCCAAAAAGTGCTCCTCCGAGTTTCCTGATGTCGGCAGGTGTTTTTAGCCAGCTAGACGTTTTGGTGTCGAACTTTCCGAATTGCTGCAGTTCGCGGTATTGTTCTTCCGTTAATATTTCTATGCCCATATCGGCAGCTACATCCATTGCGCTGTTTTGTGGCTTATGCTCTTTCCTTGCATCGAGTGCTGCGCGGTCGTAACAAAGGCTTCTGCGTCCTTTAGGGGTTTCGGCTGCACAATCGTAAAAGATATATTCGTTTTTGCTTTTATCGTAACCAACTACATCGGGTTCGCCGCCGGTTACTTCCATGTCATCAAGCGACCATAGTTTTTGAGGATTGGCTTCGAGCTTTGCCTGTACTTTGGCCCATTCTATATCTTTATGGCGGTTCATGTTTTTCTCGAATCGGTTTTTGAGCGTTTTGAGTAGTTCTTCGCGTTGTTCTGATGACAACTCTTTTTTATTGTTTTTCATACTTTTATAGATTAGTTGTGGTGGTTTTTCTATCTGCAGGTCTGAAATACCAAGATACAAAAGTGAGGACTAGTAATAATATCGGTCCAAAAAAATCTTTGCCTCCATCGCCATTGGCTAAGTGAGAAAATACTGCGCCCGACATGGCGAAGAAAAAGCCTGCATATGCCCATTCTTTTATTATGGGGAATTTTGGAACAAGTACTGCTATGACGCCCAGTATTTTCCAGACGCCAAGGATGGTTAGGATATAGATGGGGTAGCCTAAGTTTTTCATCATGGTTACTTCGTTTTCCATTTTGATTAATTGCACTATTCCGGTTGATAACATTCCTAATGAGAGCCAGATTGTAGCGATCCAATAGATGATTTTATTTCGCTTTGTCATGGTGTGTTATTTTAGTTTACTTACGATGTTTTGTAGTTTATTATGTGCCATATTGATGCCCTGCGCAAATGGTAGTTGCAATACCTGATCTCTGATGGCGGCTGATTTGTATATGATATGGATGGTGAGTTTGCTGGTATCGCCGTTAATTTCTTCGAATTGCAGGAACTCTAGCTGGGCATCGAAAGGTGCATTGTCCATTTCAAATGTCCGCGTGATTTTTTGGTTTGGGATAAATTCGTGAATGACTCCGTTGGCGTGGAATACGATGTTTCCCTTAGGGTCGCTGGTTTGGAAATGGTAACTGCCATGCTTTTTGTTTTCCATTTTAAGCACTTTTGTGCCCATCCATTGCTCAACGATTTCGGGTTCTATGTAGGCTTTGAAGAGCAGTTCTAATGGCAAATCAAATTCCCTTGTGATTGTTAATTCCTGTTTGCCGTTTTGGGCATCGATTTTAGTTTTTTGTTCCATAGGGTTCTATTTTTTTGATTGGTAGTTTTTCATTATGGTTTCCAATTTGTTGAATCGGTCGTCCCACATTTGGCGGAATGGTTCGATGAAGTCGGCTACGTCTTTCATTTTTTTTGCGTTTATGTAATAGTAAATTTCTCTGCCGTTTTGTTTTTGTTCAAGCAATTCGCACTCGGTTAATATTTGCAGGTGCTTTGAAACAGTGGGTCTTGCGGTATCAAAGTTTGAGGCTATTGAGCCTGCGGTCATTGATTGTGTGGCCACCAATAGCAGTATAGCCCTTCTGGTTGGGTCGGCTATGGCTTGAAATACATCTCTTCTTAAATTCATCGTGTAGCTATTTGACTACAAATATATATGTAGCTATTTAACTACGCAAATTTTTTTTGATATTTTTTTTAGAATGGTGTTTTTGCATATAATTGGTGTGGAGGGAATTATGTATTTTGGGGGTATGCAGAAAAAGGAAATAGAAACTTTTTGCCCGGCAAGCCGAGAGGAGTGGAGGCAGTGGTTAAAAGAAAATCATAGCTCAAGCCAGTCTGTTTGGCTTATTCAGTACAAACAAAAATCGACCAAGCCGAGTATACCCTGGAGCGATTCGGTGGATGAAGCGCTTTGTTTTGGCTGGATTGACAGTACCAGGAAAACGATTGATGAGGAGAGTTTTATACAGTTTTTTACTAAGCGCAAACCGAACAGCAACTGGTCGAAGATCAATAAAGCAAAGGTTGAGCGCTTAATTGCAGAAGGATTGATGGCGGAAGCGGGTTTAAAATGTATTGAGGTGGCAAAGAAAAATGGTTCGTGGTCTATACTGGATGCGGTTGAGGAATTGATTGTTCCGAAAGATCTGGAGGAAGCATTTCTGCTGAAGCCAGGTTCTGCAGACTATTTTAATGGTTTGAGTAAGTCTGTTAAAAAAATGATATTGCAATGGGTTACGCTTGCCAAAAGGCCTGAAACCAGAGAGAAAAGAATTAATGAAGTGGCAGAACTGGCTGCCCAGAAACTGAGACCCAAGCAGTTTAGGTAGGCTTAAAAGTGCGTGTTTTTAGCGTTTTTTAGCCTCAAAATTAGCGTTTCGATTAGCCAAAAATGGCTTCTGGTTTCCTGTTGAGGGTGGTATTTTTGCATCATGATAACAAGGAAACTATTTACGCTTTTAATCGTTCAAATGAATATAAGTTCCCACCTTTGTTGAAATTTTGAGGGATACTCATATTGTAATTGAATAAATACCATAAATATTGAAACAAGCTAGCGAAAAGCCTGAGGAGCAAAAACTGAAAAGAGGGTTGCAAAACAGGCATATTCAGTTGATTGCCCTTGGTGGAGCCATAGGAACAGGGTTATTTTTAGGCATTGGTCCGGCAGCTGTATTGGCTGGGCCGTCTGTAATTTTAGGTTATGCACTGGCCGGTATTATTGCCTTTTTTATTATGCGTCAGTTGGGCGAAATGGTGGTGGAAGAACCTGTTTCGGGAAGTTTTAGCCATTTTGCTTATAAGTACTGGGGATCCTTTGCGGGCTTTGCTTCTGGCTGGAACTATTGGGTGTTGTATATCCTGGTAAGCATGTCGGAATTAACTGCCATTGGCATTTACGTGCATTTCTGGTGGCCTGAAATTCCATTGTGGTCGTCGAGCCTTTTCTTTTTTATCGTTATTAATGCCTTAAACCTCACTTCTGTGAAGGTATATGGTGAGGTGGAATTCTGGTTTTCGATAATAAAAGTGGTAGCGATTATTGCCATGATCATTTTTGGTGTTTACCTGCTTGTTAGCGGGAGCGGAGGTGAGCAGGCAAGTGTTCAGAACTTATGGAATGATGGTGGCTTTTTTGCAAAGGGCTGGTTTAGCGGAGATGGGAAAGGGGGCTTTCAGGGGTTGTTTGCTGCTATTGCATTGATCATGTTTTCTTTTGGTGGACTGGAATTGATTGGGATAACGGCGGCAGAGGCTGAGCAACCGGAAAAAACAATTCCAAAGGCTACCAATCAGGTGATTTACAGGATCCTGATTTTTTATGTGGGTGCGCTTGTGATCTTGTTTTCATTATCCCCATGGAAAAACATTACTACAGATAGCAGCCCTTTTGTGATGGTTTTTGAAAGTTTAAAGGGCTTTCAGTTTACGCTTTTAGGAAAGACCATTTACTTTACGAGTGTGATTGCCAATGTGCTTAATGTTATTGTGCTGACAGCTGCCTTGTCTGTTTATAATAGTTGTGTTTATAGTAACAGCAGGATGCTATTTGGGTTGGCGGAGCAAGGAAATGCGCCTTCTTTTTTATCGAAGCTGAATAGGAATTCGGTACCTATAAATGCGATTTTGATATCGAGCTTGTTTGCCGCGATATGTATTATCATTAATAAGCTAATGCCGGAGAAGGCATTGGAGATTTTGATGTCGCTGGTGGTGTCATCGTTGATTATCAATTGGTTGATGATCAGTATTACACATTTGAAATTTAGAAGGAGTAAAGAAGAGGATCGGGTTAAAACCAAGTTTCCTTCCTTTATTTATCCGATATCGAACTATATATGCCTGGTGTTTTTGGTAGGTATATTGGTGATTATGTGGATAACGGGATTGAAGATGTCGGTTGAGTTGATTCCGGGATGGATTTTACTATTGTATGTTTGCTACCTGCTGGTTAGAAAAAAGAAAAGCGGAGATAAATCCTAAGATTTAACCCCGCCATCTAAATTAACGCTCTCATAAATATAAACGAAGAAAAGAGCAAAAGGTTTAAACGTTTCTGTGTTTTTTTGGAGGTATGACAGTAATATGATATTGTGAGAAGTTGATTTCTCACTTTACCTTAAATGCAGTAAGGTTTGGAAGGAAATTTGTCGGCCGGAGCGTTTGTTTTGATAAACAACGAACATCGCGGTAGCGCAAAGACCGATTACCCCTGCCAGACAAACTGCTAGTCGCGGACCAAAGGCTTGTGCTGTCCACCCGATAAGTAAGCTGCCAATCGGGATCATTCCCTGGTAAGCCATGATGTAATAGCTGATGGCACGGGCCCTCATTTCGGGAATGGTATGCGTTTGTATGTAGGTGTTTATGGCTGATGTTTGCGCCATCATACCAATTCCGCCGAAGGCCATGAATACAAGTGCTAACGATAATATGCCTGAGTAAGCCAGTAAGATTAAGCTAACCCCGAATATGGTACTTGCCAGCACTACGATTCTTTTTAGTGGTTTAGCAGATCTTAAATTGGCTAAATACATGGCGCTAATGACAGAACCTAAGCCGGCAGCGCTCTCGAACCAGCTAAATGTTCCTGCATCGCCATGAAAAAGATCTTTAGCGAAGATAGGCATGAGGGTGTTAAATGGTATGACGAACAGACTGCTGATGCCTATCATGAGGATCATGCTGCTCAGTTCTCTGTCGCCTGAAACATATTTGAAGCCTTCTTCGAGTTCGATCCAGATGCTTTTCTCTGATCGTTCGACAACGCCGAGGTTCAGTTTCATTAAGAATAAACACACGAGAACGGGGATATAACTTAAAAAGTTTCCGATGAAACAAAAGTCTTCACCAAAGGTGCTGAGGATTACCCCGGCAATGGCAGGCCCCACGATGCGTGCAAGATTTGCCATGGTAGAGTTTAGTGCAATTGCATTGGGAAGGTCTTCTTTATGATCGACCATTTCGACCATTAAGGATTGTCGGCAGGTTACATCAAAAGCATTTATGATGCCCTGCACCAGACTTAAAAAGATGATGGCAGGTATGTTGTAAAATTTGAAAAAGATGATTGCGGCAAGTGCTCCGGCCTGCATCATTGATATTACCTGGGTAATGACAAGGATTTTGTAACGGTTGTGCCTGTCGATTAAACTGCCTGCATAAGGTGAAAGTATGAGCGAAGGGATAAGACTGGCAAAAGCCACCAGGCCAAGTAAAAGTGCTGAGCCTGTTAGTCGGTATACCAACCAGCTGACAGCAGTTTTTTGCATCCAAGTTCCTATTAAAGAGATACTTTGGCCATAAAAGAAAAGCTTAAAGTTGCGGTATTTTAATGATCTAAATATATTCATGTGTAGTAGATGTCTTGAAGACGTTACAAATTTCGGAATAAGTTATTGAGTTGTAAAATTGATTGTTTTAATGATATTGATTAGTTTTAACGATTGATTATGGAACTTAGACAACTCAACTATTTTGTAAAAGCAGCTGAACATCTTCATTTTACTGAGGCTGCAGCTGAATCGTTTGTAACGCAATCGACCTTATCGCAACAGATAAAGCAATTGGAAGAGGAATTGGGCATGTTGTTGTTTGACAGGATAGGCAAACATGTTAGGCTGACGGAAGCGGGTGGTGTTTTTCTAATTCATGCAAAACAGATATTGCTTGATGTACAAAAATCTAAAGCCGCGATATCAGAATTGAATAATCTGGCGGTGGGCGATTTGAAGATTGGAGTTACTTATGCGTTTAGTTCCATGGTGTTACCGGCATTGGCTCCTTTTTCGTCAAAGTATCCGGGGATTAAGATATTTATTGAATATGGTACGCCGGAATCACTGGAGATTAAGCTGAAGGCAGCGGAACTGGATATCATTCTTAGCTTCCATGAAGAGTCTGATAACCAGGGACTGGAAATGCAGCCTTTGTTTTCTTCTAAAATAGTGATGGTGGTTTCGCGTAAGCATCCATTGGCATCTTTAAAGAAGATAACGGTGGCAGAGCTTGGTGCACTGGAACTTATTTTACCGGGCAAGGGCTTTAGTTCGAGAGATTATGTAAATGAGCTTTTTGGTAAACGCAAGATCGTACCGAAGATTAAGATTGAAATGAATGAGGTAAACTCATTGCTGACGCTGGTAGAAAGTACCTCGTGGGTTACGATTTTAAATGAAAAGGCCATCATTAGCTGGGATACGCTGATTGCTATTCCTATTGCTGGAAAGGAACGCTATAAAAGAGCATTTATATTGAGGCAAAAAGGAATTTATCAAAAGAAGGCCGCTAATTTATTTATTGAGGAGCTGAGCAAGATACTGTGGTAAATTGATACGCATTGGCGAAATATTGAGACGGATTGATTACTTAATCAGTTTCATATTGCCTTACTTTGTTTTATAACCATATATAAATTAAGAAGATGCGTAAACAATTAATAATAGTTGTACTCTTTTATTTGTGCAATATAAGTTTGGGTTTAGCTCAGGTTTCTCAAGTAAACACTCAGAAGTTTGACCGTAAATCGGGGGTGACTGCAACATACAGTCAAAGTATTTTGAAAATTACCTGGCCTGCCGGAAGTAATAATTACGGGCAGGTTGACCTTAACATGGAAAAAGGGAAACCGTTGTTTAGTCGCCTATTAATTGGCGAAGCTAAAAAGGCTAAACTGGTTTCAACAGATCTTGATCCAAGCTTTTTGCTCACCATTGGAAAGAGGGATTTGATCTCACAAAATGGATGGAACATATTTTTTGATAAGGTTCCTCAAAAAAAATATAAGACCTATAATGTAGAACTGGAAAAATCGGCTGCGACTGTAAAAACTGTAGGCAGCAGGACGGTGGTGACCATTTCTTCATTAAAAGCTGACCGTTTTTCGGGTGATCTGGAGATTACTTTTTATAACGGGAGCCCCATGTTTAACATAGCGGCAGTGATGGCTACTAAAATAGATTCAACGGCTATTGTATATGATGCAGGTTTAATTAACAGATCGGCAAGCTGGAAAAACATAGCATGGATAAATACGGGAGATAGTTTGCAAACTGCAAATGCGGTTAGTACTGATAGTTCAAAAAATATAGCTGTAAAATACCGCACCATAGCTGCAAAGGGAAAGGAAGGCGTTTTGGCAATATTCCCAGCGCCGCATCAATACTTTTATCCTTTAGATGAGGCCTTTAACCTGAAGTTTACCTGGTATGGCAACAACTACAGGAAAATGACTGATGGATATGGTATTGGGATCCGTCAGGATTTAGAGGGCGACAGGAGGTTTGTGCCTTGGTTTAATGCACCGCCTGATACTAAACAACGCTTAAATTTCTTTTGCCTGCTTAGTGCAGCAGATGAAAGCGCTGCGTTTACTGAGGTAAAGAAATTTACAAATAACGATACTTATGTTAAGCTACCGGGTTATAAAACCATGTCGAGCCATTTTCATAATGAGTTTATCATGAAAGTAGTGTTGGCAAACAAGCCAATTCCAGAAGTTCCTGATTTTGTGAAGGTGTTTAAGAATACGGGGATTGACATTGTGCATTTGGCAGAGTTTCATTATACGGCTCACCCTAAAGGACCGGATGAAACTAGGTTGAAAGAGTTGGAAGCGCTTTTTGAACAGTGTAAAAGACTGTCGGACAATAAACTTCTTTTGCTGCCCGGTGAAGAACCCAATGAGTTTTTTGGAGGCCACTGGCTAGCACTTTTCCCTAAGCCTGTTTATTGGATCATGTCGCGTAAGAAGGAAGCTCCTTTTACTGAAAATCACCCTAAATATGGTAAGATATATCATATTGGCGATAAAGATGACATGCTGAAACTGCTTGAGGATGAGAAGGGATTGGCCTGGACGGCACATGCCCGCACAAAGGGATCTGTTAATGCACCAGATGTGTACAAAGATGAGGCGTTTTTTAAATCAGATCATTTTATGGGTGCAGCCTGGAAGGCAATGCCTGCGGATTTGTCGCAACCAAGACTCGGGAACCGGGTATTGGATTTGATGGACGACATGAACAACTGGAATTTGAAAAAGACCGTGATTACTGAAGCAGATCTTTTTACGATAACACCGGAAAATGAGATGTACGCACACTTAAATGTAAACTACCTGATGATGGATGCTTTGCCTGAGTTTAACAAAGGCTGGCAACCGGTATTGGATGCGATGCAGCAGGGTAAGTTTTTTGCGAGTACAGGGGAGGTGTTAATCCCTGAATTAACTATAAGCGGGAAACGTTCGGGTGAAACAATAGCGTTGGATAAGTCGGGCTTTGCAAATGTTAAGCTTAAACTGAACTGGACCTTTCCAATGAATTTTGTAGAGATCATATCTGGTGATGGCAATAAGGTGTACAGGGAAAAGGTAGATCTTATTAAAACAAAGGCGTTTGGGTCTGAGCTGTTGCAGTTTAAAACTAAACTGAGCAACAGAACATGGGTAAGGGTAGAGGCATGGGATATAGCAGCAAATGGAGCTTTTAGTCAGACTTTTTATATTAAACATTAAACCAAACTACAATACACACACATGCGATTTAATAATTTGTTTTATACACTATGTATAGGTGGGATAACCATGTTAACTGGTTTTACCCTTCATACAAATGCACAGGTTAGTGCCAATCAAAACCCTTATAAAGAATTGCCTTTAGGAGCAATTAAACCACAAGGTTGGTTAAGGGAGATGTTGATCAGACAGAAGGATGGAGCTACAGGCAATCTGGATAAGCTTTATCCGGTTGTGATGAACGAGAGAAACGGATGGCTTGGCGGAGATGGCGATCAGTGGGAGCGGGGACCATATTGGATAGATGGACTTTTGCCGCTCGCTTATCTTTTGGATGATAAAGCACTTATCGCCAAAACAAAGCCCTGGGTAGAATGGGCGATTAAAAGTCAGCAACCCGATGGTTATTTCGGACCAACTAAAGACTATAGCTATGAGCGTGGTATGCAGCGCGATAACAGTAAAGACTGGTGGCCAAAAATGGTAATGTTGAAGGTACTTAAACAGTACTATTCTGCGACAGGCGATAAAAGAGTGATTACATTGATGACCAATTACTTTAAATATCAGTTAAAAGAATTGCCATCAAAACCGCTTGATCATTGGTCTTTTTGGGCGCGTTACCGTGGGGGCGACAACCTTCAGGTGATTTACTGGCTGTATGACATTACCGGAGATAAGTACCTTCTGGATCTTGGAGAATTGGTGCATAAGCAGACTTTTGATTATACCAATGCTTTTTTAAATACAGACATGTTATCCACTTTTGGAAGCATCCATTGTGTTAATCTGGCCCAGGGATTAAAAGAGCCTATTATTTATTATCAGCAGCATCGCGATAATAAGTATCTGGAAGCCACGGATAAAGGTCTTAAAGACATACGTATACAAAATGGCGTGGCTCATGGGCTATATGGCGGAGATGAAGACTTGCACGGAAACAATCCAACACAAGGATCGGAACTTTGCAGCGCGGTAGAGATGATGTTTAGTTTAGAAAGTATGCTGGAAATTACAGGTAAAATTAATTATGCGGATCATCTTGAAAAGATTGCGTTTAATGCTTTGCCTGCACAGGTGTCGGATGATTTTATGGACCGTCAGTACTATCAGCAGGCCAACCAGGTTATGGTTACCAGACATACCCGTAATTTTAATCAGGACCATAGTGGAACAGATCTGTGCTATGGTTTACTTACAGGGTACCCATGCTGCACTTCTAATATGCATCAGGGATGGCCTAAATTTGCACAAAACCTTTGGTATCAGACAGCAGATAAAGGGATAGCTGCTTTAGTATATTCTCCAAGTGAGGTTAAAACCACAGTAGGCAACGGAGTAGAAGTGACCTTTAAAGAGGAAACAAATTATCCTTTCGAAGAGCAGATCAAGTTTACACTTAGCATGGCCAAAAAGGTAAAATCGGCTTCTTTCCCTTTTCACCTTCGTATACCTGAATGGTGTAAAAAAGGATCGGTAAAAATTAATGGACAGGTGTTTAAAGAAGCTGCGGGCAACCAGATCGTTAAAATAGAACGCGAATGGAAGTCGGGCGATGTGGTTGAATTGGAATTGCCAATGCATGTTTATAAAAACAGCTGGTATGAAAATTCAGTGTCTGTAGAACGTGGACCAATTACGTATGCTTTAAAAATGAATGAAGAAGTGACAAGGGTTAAGAATGATAAGGATCCAATAGAATATGGGAATTATTATGATGAGATAAGGTCATCTTCGCCATGGAACTATGGGCTGATTGAGACGCCAGATAACAAATTTGATGAGCAATATAAGGTAGAGAAAACAGGGATAGTTTCCAATTATCCATGGAACCTTAAGAATTCGCCAATTGCGATTAAAACAAAAGGCAAAAGAATTCCTTCGTGGCAATTGTATAATGAAATGACAGGACCAATTCCGTATAGTTTTGTATATGGTATAGAAACCTCTTTAGAAGAAGAAATTACGCTCGTGCCTTATGGCTGTACCAGCTTGAGAATTTCACAGTTTCCACTGGTTCAGCGGAAGTAAAGGTTGTAAGTAAACAATTGAGCTGTTACAGGAGTGTCTTTCTTAAGCAAGATACTTTTGTAACAGCTTTTCCAATTCCTGAGGAAAGAGGGGTTTCTTTAGAAGCTTAATTACATATGGATTGGCCTCAGCCTTTTTAATATCACCAAAATCCAGAGTAGATGAAAGTATTGCGATTAAGCATTTATCTTTTACAACTGCGGGGAATTTCTTGTAGATTTCTAAGAATTCGAATCCGTCCATTTCGGGCATTTGTATGTCCAGCAAAATAAAATCGGGTAGATTTGCTACATCGTCAATATGTTTGTTTAGATAAGACAGCCCTTCTTCACCAGAGTGACATAGAATCGTCTCATCAAACAATTTAGAGATTGAGATGATCTTTGAGTTTATTTTAAGATCCACCTCGTTATCATCCACCAGCATTACTTTTTTGTACTTACTTAACATTAGGGATTGTAATTTTAAAAGTTGTTCCTTCTGCAGTATTTGAACTTACAGATATCTTTCCATTAATCTTGTTGAGCGCTTCTTTAACAATAAATAAACCTAACCCACTACCATGATTGGTCTTGCTTTTAAAGAACTGTGTGAAAATCTTTTCCAGATGTTCATTTAATATGCCCATTCCATTATCAGCAATGGTAATTTCTACTGCTGTTGGGCTGACATTAACATTGATATCTACTTTTTTATTCTTCTCATCTTCTTTTTGATATTTAATAGCATTAGATATCAGATTCCCTAATATCACTTCTATTCTGAAAACGTCTCCATGAAAAGGAATATCCTGTTTAATGTTTACATGGAAATGTGTGTCTCTATCACTATAAGAATAAAGCTCAATCAGTTCATTTATAAGGGTTGAGAAATTTACAGGTGTATGTTTGGCAACGGTTTTATTGTTTTTATAATATTGTAATGTTTTTTGAATATAGTAATCCAGTTTATTAGAACAGGTTTCTATTAAGCCCCAGTATTCGCCGCTGGAATTAAAAAGACCCTCCATTTTTACAAGGTTCACTATACCCATTGCCGAAACCAGAGGAGCTCTTAATTCATGAGAAATACTATAAATAAACCTATTTAGTTCATCATTGGTTTTCTCTAACTCAACAATTTTATTCCTTAAGTCTATTTTGGCTTTGTAAGCATCGTAAGCGTTCTTTATGGAATTATGAAGTTCCAAGTCATTCCATGGCTTAGTGATGTATCTGTAAATGTCGCCATGATTAATGGCATCTGCCAATGCTTCTATGTCAGTATAACCAGTAAGTAAAATTCTTATAGGGTCTGGATAGATTTCAATAATGCTTTTGAAAAATTCCACTCCTGTAGTTTGCGGCATTTTTTGATCCGCTATAATTACATGAACAGAAACATTTTCCAATATGGTTAAACCCTCGGCAGCTGAAAGAGCAGTATAGATCTCATATTGTCTTCTAAAGCCTGCTTTAAAAGCGTGTAAATTGTTCTCTTCGTCATCAATATAAAGAACCCGTACTGTTGGCGCATTCATAAATAAAGTGTTAATTTCAGTTTATAGGCAAGGTAATAATAAATTCGGTACCTTGATTCACTTTTGTTACAACATCAATATTTCCATGATGATTTTCTATAATTCTAAAAACTATAGATAGACCTAATCCTGTTCCCTCGCCAACATCTTTAGTAGTAAAGAATGGCTCAAATATTTTTTGCCTTACTTCCTCTGGCATACCCGTTCCAGTATCCTTTATGCTGATTTTCACTTGGTTACCGTCTTGCCATGATCTTATTGTCAGAATGCCGGGTTCATCTTTGGCGCCTTTCATTTTAATGGCATGTATCGCATTAGAGATTAGATTCATGAAGACCTGGTTAATTTTTCCAGGTAAACATTCTACTTTAGGGATATCTCCAAAATCTTTTATTACTTCAAGATGATCAGGGAATGTATTTTTAACGAGAACAAGGGTAGAAGCAAGGCCTTCATTCAGGTCGACAGGCTTTGTGTCATTTTCATCAAGTCTGCTAAAGTTTTTCAGGCTTTTAATAATTTCAGCAGTCCTTTTAGCTCCTTCAGAAATTCCTGACAATAGGGACTTGATCTCATCCCTTACAAAATCTATATCAATTTGTTTTTTAAATGAATCAATTTTAGCAAGCTGAGGATTAAGATCTTCATTGAAGTCCAGTTTCTCGTACATCATGATTACACTGTCCATGTCAAGAATATCCAATTCCAGCGGTTTGATGTTTGAGGTAACGAAATTAATAGGATTGTTGATCTCATGTGCTATACCAGCCGTTAGCTGACCTAATCCAGCCATTTTTTCTGAATCTACCAGCTGGCTTTGCGCTTCTTTTAAGTCGCTTAAAGTAACTTCAAGGGTTTGGTAAGACTCCTGTAATTCAAGCGTCCGTTCATTCACCTTTTTCTCTAATTCAATATTTTGTTGCAATATCAATTGCTCATTTTCAAGTGATATACGAAGTGCTTCGGCCTGTGAATCTTCTTTCTCCTTTTTAAAGATGTTGATTTTGTCTGCAAGCGCAAAGGATAGCAAGATCACTTCAAGGGCAGAGCCAAAAGGCATCATGTTGTAAGTGATCGTATTGTAAGGTAAAATATTATAGTCTTTAAGCACAAAAATACAAAGACCAAACAAGAACATGCTCCACGCAATTAGAAAGAATTTTGCTGGGCGATAACCTTTTCCGTAAACTAAAACTGCATTTAAAAGCATAAACAAGGCTACCGACATGGCCGCCATTTGAAGCAGCTGATAAGATACGTTCATGTTTCCCAAAAACATCAGTATAAATGCGATGAAGTATAGCAGATAGAAAACCCTTGAGAATTTATGCAGTTTTGGTAGGAATTCCTTGGTATGGAGGAATTTTTTCATAAACTCCAATCCTGTTAAAGCCGCCAGTGGTGTCAATATGTACACCGCATGGAACGAGATCCATACATTGTTCGGCCATAGATACTTAAAAGGGAAGCCTTGGAAATTTGCCTGAAGTAAACCTATAAATAAAATGTTGATGATGTAATACAGGTATGTATTGTCCTTTGTTGAAATATATAGGAATAAATTATAGGTAAACATAACCACCAATACCCCGGCAAAAATTCCAAATATCAAAAACGAATCTGCATTCTTGGCAGTAATGATATTGCTTTCGCACAGTGTGGTGGGAACCTGAAGCTGTTCATATCCACTTATTTTAAGATAAATGGTAGTGGTTTTTCCGGGGTCTAAGCTAAACTTGAAAGTGCTGAAAGGATTGTCAAATGTTCTCTTGTAATAAGGACGCCTGTCTCCTATAAATTCTTTGTAGACAACATTATTTTGGTCATCTAGCTGATAAAAATCAACATAATCTATTGTGGGTAAAGGAATTTGAAGGATGAGGTGAGGGTCATTTGTATTATTTTGTACTTTGAACTTTAGCCAGTAACTGAAATTACTTATGCCCAAATTAGGCACGTCAGAATCAACAGCTTTAAACTCTTCGCTGCTTATTACTGCCTTAAGGTTAAGTTTGTTGCTTGTATCGGTAAGCAATAACATTTGTTTGCCAAAATTGCTTAACGTCTCATCATTATGTAGTTTAATGGCTTCCTGACTTATGGCAGGTAATGCTATCGAGCACGTAAGTAGCAAGGCAAAGAATAACCTTAATAAAAAAGATCTAATCATAGACAGGTATTAATAACTGATAATCTATATCTATCTCACCCTTTGGCCCCTGCTCAATTGTATGTTGTATTGGATTATTTCTCAAATCAAATATACGATCTCTATCATACTCATCTGCCGTTTCCAAAGTTTCGGCATTCATCTTTCTCAATACTCTTGCAATATAGTCGTCTTTTGGATAAAAAAACTCACCATTATTACCAATTCCATTTTCAACTATGAAACCAACCCTTCTTACCATGGGCATGGTGTAGTCTCCACAGATGGTAAATAGTGATCCAAGTCTGATTTGATTTACAATTGCAATACCGGCTCTTACAAGCAAAAGGCTGATACCTATGCCTGCAACGCTTTTTGCATTCCACAAACCGCAGAGTTCACCCGTTCCATCGTCAAAGTATTCGTTGATCACGTGTGCTACTTTTGGATCCATGTATCCTACTGCCTTTTCGACCGGCAAGGGATGAATCCCATCTGCAATATGAACTCTTACTCCTCCAACAACGTTTCCCTCTTCATCCTCGGCAACTATACCATGTACACTTGGCAAATCCATCCACAGCCTGTTATTGGTTGTAATGTTAGTGATACCATAATCTCTCAATACCTGAACATGCCCATCTAGATACCTCTCGCAAGTGTCAAGATCTTTAATTGCTGTAAAAGATCGAAATGTAAATTTTCTCATATTGTGTCTAGGAAAACTTTAAAATATCTTCCAGTGGTCTTTTTAATGATCTAGAAGATGCTTCGTCAGCGTAAGACAACCTGAACATAAAAATTCCACAATTATTTCCCAAAGCAGGAAATATTTTCCGCAGGTCGTATTGTAGGGATTCAAGTTCTTTGGCCATATTAGCCGTCATACCAGCACCATTAGTCTGATTAAACCTATCAAATACAAACAGCGTGCCGCTGATAGGTTGAAACGAGAGACCGTTCAAATTAGCAGTGATCCATGCTCTTTGAAGAGCTTCGCCACCTTTCACAAAACTTTCCGGACTATACTCCGGCATGCTGATCAATCCGATGGCCGACGAAGAAGCAACCCCTCCTTTAGATATTTTTTCAAAAGCGCTTCCGCCTCCCCATTTGTTTAATAAAGTAATTACTTCAGGTTTAGCAGCAACCATCATTCCGGTCCTGTCACTCTCAGATAATTCCAGTGTGGCAATGTCGATTCCTTCAATTATCGGTGATCCGTCTGCAGAAGGCCATTTGATCTCTTTCGTAAAGAGGTCATGGTGGCCCTGAGGATGCAAGAATCTCAATCTTTCTACTGATGCTACAATGTTTGCTATTTCATTAATCGAGTCTCTATCTTCTACAAGATCCAGATGGGCATTTGGTTCATCAATGGTTACATTCTTACTTATTTTTGCAGTAACGGCAGCGTCAATAGGTTGCTGATCACCTTTCTTTCTATTAGTTAACCTTAATCCTACCCCAGCAATCAACTCATTGCGATAGGTTTGTCCCTCTTCTTTGCTAAATCCAAATGCTGCGATTAATCTACTGTCACTTCCTGCCGGAAACAAATTGATTGTTGTTTCCAAACCAAGGCTGGCAGCTTTTATTTTTAAATTCTCAATAGCGGCTCCAAGTGAAATATAAGAAGCTGTATTCTGAAAGTCCATCCATGAAATCGATTGGTTTTCATCATGGAACAAGAACAATTGTTCTTTATGATATAAAAACTTCCAAGGCTGGCTATTGCCTCCGGATGGGGCGAGTCCTGCAGCTGCAGCTAATTCTTTTACCTGCTCATGTGTGAGTGTCAGTTTTGAATGAATTTCAGTAGCTACTATATCTGCTGCTTTTTGCATCTCATCTAATTTCAACTCGGGAGCGGAATAATCTATCACCTTATAGAAATCGTCTTCAGGTTTTACTTTGTCGCTGATGATCTCTTCAAGGTCTACAAAATACCTTCCTGAATCATTGTATTGTCCTAATGCAATCCTTCTGCAAACATCAGCACCTAAAGCACCACCTAAAGCCACCGCCGAGGCCAATTGCGGCCAGGTAGTGATAGACTGCCCAACTTCAACCATAGAAGCTTTTAATCGATCTGACGACGTCTCTAAGCCCACCATAGGAAGGAGATAGGGGATCTTCTCTTCATTGGTCTTTAAATATTTAATTTTTGTGTGATCCAGGTGGTCTATTAGTCCATGTAATATAGCTCTGTCTGGCTCAAGGTCAAACCTTTCCACATCCAGCGTGCCTTTATCGCTGGCATCCATTACAACGGGAACACGAAGCGCTTTTGCCTTATGTCTTAGTAAAATTTTAATATCCAGTCCATCACACTCATCTACAATCACATCAAGTTTTCCGCCTTCCAAAAAGAAGCGATCCATATTCTCTTCCGTCATCCCATCTTCAAAAAGTGTAACTTTCAAAAAAGGATCTATTTCTTTAATTTCTCTGGCTACAATCACTACTTTCGGCAAGCCCAGGTTGTGTACACCAGTTCGGATCCTGTTTAGGTTTGTTAGTTCCAGTAAATCAAAATCCGCAAGTCTGATCTCTCCAAAACCACGTTCCATAGCCATAGTTATGGATACTGATTGGCCTACAGAAAGACCAACAACACCAACTTTTTGCCTGCCTAAAATATCCCTTTCTTCTCTTGTGATCTTGTAAATGTTGCGGCTGGTCCGCATTTCGATAAATTCTTCTTCATCAAGCAAATGCACTAAACGTTCAGACCATGGGTAATATACCCATACCCCATATTCCTGCATAGACAGATCACCGATATGAAGTTTTTTTAAGTGCTTTAATTCTTCTGCACTTGGTTTCTTTTTGGGTAATTTAGACTTTATTAAATCATCCAACTGAGTGTCTATTTGATCATGTATGGAGATGTGTTGCTTCTTTTTAAGCAATTCCTCTAGCCTGTTTTTGTCATTTTCCAAATAAATTCGAAAAAATAAAGGCTCTGTAGCCATAGTGTTTTCCACTGAGTTGTTCTCAAATAATAGCATCGCAATAATAGATAAAAAATATACCCCCAATTATTTATTTCAATAAATACAAAAATAGTATATTTGCTAAATATTTAACTATCTTAAGTAGGAGTTTAAACAATTTTGCATGGTTTTTTAGTTTTATGGATAGGCAAATAATAAGTGTATTGTATGTTGATGATGAAATACATAATCTAAACGCCTTTAAAGCTTCTTTTAGAAGGGTTTTCAATGTGCATACAGCAGAGTCTGCTGCTGAAGCAGTGCAAATATTGAAACAAGAACATATTAATATCATACTTACCGATCAGCGCATGCCTGTTACCACAGGTATAGAATTCTTAGAATCAATCATCGATGAATATCCTGATCCAATTAGAATACTTCTTACTGGATATGCTGATATAAATGCAGTTATTGATGCAATCAATAAAGGGCAGGTTTATCTATATATTGCTAAGCCATGGCAAGAAGAGGAACTCCGATCAGCTCTGGAAAAAGCTTTTGAAGTATATTCTTTAAGGGAGAGAAATAAAGAATTAAATGAGGAACTTTTACTTGTTAACGAACAATTAGAGTTTATGTTGAGACAGAAGTTATTGTCTTAAGTTATAGCTTTTGAGCCCTCAAATAAGATCTGAATAGTTCAGTTTGATTTGTCTGAAAAATCAGGCACTGGAGTTTAAGTCAAACAATTATTTAAAATAATTAAAACTTGTACTAGAAAATAACTTTTAAGCTAAATAACTTCATTAAAACTTATTAAATCGATATATTTAACAAAAAACATTTCAGAGAATATGAGCAGCGGTGCCTCAATAAACGTTTTGTATGTAGATGATGAACTTCATAACCTGAACTCTTTTAAAGCCGGGTTTAGGAGGTTATTTAATATTTTCACTGCTGAGTCTGCGTTAGAAGGAAGAAAAATTCTTGAGGCAGAGAATATTCATGTTATTATTACAGATCAAAGAATGCCAGTTATGACTGGCATCGAATTTTTGGAATCTATTATACCTGATTTTCCTGATCCGATAAGGATTCTTCTGACAGGGTACGCAGATATAAATGCCGTTATTGACGCAATAAATAGAGGACAGGTTTATAAATATATTCAAAAACCCTGGATGGATGAAGATTTGAGGATCAATATAGAAAAAGCCTTTGAAATATATTCTTTAAGAAAAGAGAACAGGGAACTTACCCAGCAACTGATATTAGCAAATAAGCAACTAGAATTTTTGCTAAGGCAAAATAATTTGCTGCCTTAAATGTAAGAGCCGATCAATTATGAGAATCTGGAGAATAACTTTACTAACATTAATTCATCTCTCCTTTTTCTTAAGTATTCAGGCACAAAATATATCCAATGAAGGCACTGATTTTTGGTCAGTATTTCCTACACATGATCCCGCATTTTACCTGGAGCTCCCAAAGCTCGCCAACAATACCATTTATGTGTCTTCAAAAAATAATTCAGAAGTAACAGTTACCTGTGGGGCTTGGAGTCAAACTAAGAAAATTATGGCCAACGTTGTTGAACCATTTCTTATTCCGAGAGCCGATGCATACGTCGATTTAAAAGACATAAATACCGTTAAAGTTCAAAAGGGAATACATATAACGGTCACAGCCGGCATGCCCAAAGTAGCCGTGTATTCACATATCTATGCNGGCAGGCGTTCTTCAGCATCTCTGATCCTTCCAACAGANGCGCTTGGACAACAGTATTTTTCAATGAATTATACTCAAAATGGCAATATAAACGATGGAGCAGGCAGAAATTACTTGGCAATTGTTGCAACTGAGCCAAATACAAAAATAATAATACATACAAGAGAGGGGAAAAGATCAGTTTCCTTTAATAATGCAGGAGAGGTTTATGAATATATGCCGCCTGACCAGCGAGATTTAACCGGTACAATTGTAGAAATAGATCCACTTTCTCCTGACAACTGTAATAAACGATTTGCTGTTTTTTCTGGAAATACTTCAGTTTCTATTGGTAAGGGTAGTCCAGATGAAGATTCCAGAGACCCGCTATATCAGCAGTTATATCCGCCAACAAGCTGGGGTAAAAACTATAGTGTAGTTCCATTTAAAGATAGAAAATTCTTGTTAAGAATATTAGCGCAAGAAGATAACACCCGGGTAGACTTTAATGGTGGTACATTTATATTGAATAAAGGACAATTTTACGAGAGCCCTTCGTTGCTAATGGAATCATTCTTCATTAAGGCGAATAAGAAGATAAGTGTAGCACAATATTCTTTAAGTCAAATCTGGTCATCTGCAACAAATCTTGAAATGTTGAGCGATCCTGATATGGTATTGCTTAATCCGATAGAATTTAATGTTAAGGCTATCACACTATTCTCATCTACAAAAGAGCGCATCTCCGAGCGCTATATTAACGTGAGTATGAAAACCTCAGTAACATCAACTTTTAAAATTGATGGAGCCGCTCCGGAAAATGGCACATGGTCAGTAATACCATCCAATCCTGAGTATTCAGGCATACAGATAAGAATTAGTAATGTAAGTTCAACATTGACCGCCAACGATGGATTTAATGCTATTGCTTACGGCTTTGGCGAAAAAGAATCTTATTCGTATTCTGCTGGAACAAACCTAGCGGCCGACAATTATCTTTTGATTCATAATCAGTTAACCAATACGGATTCAAAAAATGCTTGTGTTGGTCAAAAATCAAATTTTAAAATTGTGTTACCCTATAAGGCGCTAAGCATAACGTGGGATTTAGAGGGGTATTCTCCAATAGATTACACACCAGAACCTCAAATAATACCTACTCCAGATGGTCCTTCCTATGCATACTTATACAACAGGGATTTCATCTTTGATGAGTTAGGGAAATTGAAAATGCAGATCACGGCTGTAAGACCAAATGAAAATAATTGTTTAAGTGCTGAAATCGAATATGATTTTGACTTTGATATAAATCCCGTTCCTACACCCATTATAAGTCTGGATCCACAAGGGTTTGTAGATTCCTTGATTAGTTTTACAGATCTAAGCAATTCTAACTTAACAGATAAACCCCTGAATAAGTGGTTGTGGGACTTCGGCGATGATCAGGTATCAACAGCACAGAATCCAACTCATATCTATCGAAAACCTGGTGATTTTACCGTTAGGTTTTTTACAGGAAGAGATGACGGATGCATGTCTGAAGTGATTACAAAAGTTATACGTATCCGGACTAAAATAAATTATGATTCAACGGATATATGTCCTCCAAATGCTTTTAGTCCTAATGATGATAAAATAAATGATACCTGGATTATTGATGCTATTGAAACTTACCCTGATGTTACAGTAGAGGTTTTTACTCGTTACGGAGCGCGAATTTTTTTTAGCAGCGGGTATAGTGTACCTTTCGATGGAAAATTTAAAGGTGAAGCCTTGCCCGTGGGAACTTATTATTATATTATCGATCCAAACAATGGCACAAAAAGAGTAACAGGAGCTTTAACATTATTGAAGTAACGTGAAAAAAAATATATACCTTATTCTGGCACTTGTATCACTAAATGTTGTGGCATTAGCGCAACAAAGGCCTCAGTATACCCAGTATATTTTTAACAATTACCTGTTGAATCCGGCCATTAGTGGTATTGAAAACTATACCGACATAAAAGTTGGTTATAGAAAACAGTGGGTTGGTATAAATGATGCACCTCAAACTTCATTTGTTTCAGTGAACTGGAAGCTTGGCGATGATTATTTATGGAGAAATCCGCTATCCTTGCCTGATAAGGGAGACAACCCGATGAGCAGGAATTATATGCAAAATTATACTGCTTCACCTTCACACCACGGGATGGGAATAATCGCCGTATTGGATGAAGTTGGGCCAATATCGAGATTAGATGCCAATATTACATATGCCTATCACCTGCAAATGGCCAATCAGTTAAATCTTTCGGTGGGTGTTGCTGCCGGATTAACAAGGATAGGGTTCGATTCGGGCTCATTGCAGTTTCATGATGGAGAAATAGAACCAGCAACCAGGAATGCCATTGAAAGTCAGGTTAAGCCAGATTTGGGACTTGGAATTTGGTTATATGGAGCCAGATTTTTTGCAGGTGCATCGGCGCAGCAAATCTTATCTCAGAAGTTAAAATTTGTGAATGATCCTGGATTCAATCTTGGAAAGGAAGTTCCGCACTTTTTTGTTACCACCGGATATAGATTTTTTGTCTCAGAAGAGATATCTGCAACTCCTTCTGTGATGTTCAAAAAAGTAAGCCCTACACCGGTATCAATAGATGTAAATATGAAACTGTCCTTTAAAGACCGATTTTGGATAGGGGGGAGTTATCGTAAAGACGACTCATTTGCCGCATTGGCCGGGGTGAATATTAGCAAACTGATTAACCTTACCTATTCTTACGATTTTGTTACTTCGGATCTGAATCGTGTTACGAATGGAAGCCACGAAATTGTTTTAGGATTCCAACTCAATAATGTGTACGAAGTGTTTAGCACCACAAAAATGTGGTAAATCAAATATTAAAGCTCTTTTCTAAGGCGGGCCACAGGAATATTCATTTGTTCCCTATATTTAGCTACAGTTCTGCGGGCAATATTGTATCCTCTGTCTTTTAGTATCTCTGTGAGCTTTTCATCTGCAAGTGGTTTGCGTTTATCCTCATTGCCGATGCAGTCTTCAAGGATTTTCTTAACTTCTTTATTAGAAACCTCTTCACCACTTTCTGTTTGTATGGCTTCAGAAAAGAACGATTTCAATAGAAAAGTACCAAATTCGGTTTGAACATATTTAGAATTAGCAACCCTCGAAACCGTAGAGATATCCATATCTATTTTATCTGCAATATCTTTTAAGATCATTGGGCGCATTTTACGCTCATCTCCGGTAAGAAGGTATTCGTATTGATATTGCATAATAGCATTCATGGTTTTAAGCAAAGTCTGCTGCCTTTGCTTAATGGCATCGATGAACCATTTTGCCGAGTCCAGTTTTTGTTTTACAAATTGAACCGCTTCCTTCATCTTTTTATCTTTCTGGGCTGCTTTATCGTAATGATCAAACATGTCAATATAGGAGCGGCTAACCCTTAATTCCGGTGCATTCTTTGAATTGAGCGTAAGAATTAAGATACCATCATTATTTGATACATGAAAATCGGGAATTACCTGTAATTGTTTTGTTGTTACCTGATTAGAATCGCCAGGCTTAGGGTTGAGCCGTAATATTTCGGCAATAATCTCCTTAAGATCTTCACTGCTTAAACCTAAAGATTTTTCAAGTTTATCGTAATGCTTTTTGGTAAACTCGTCAAGATAATTTTCAACAATTTCAATAGCCTTTAAAATAATTGGGTTACTAGGGTCTTTCCGTTTCAACTGAAGGGTTAAGCACTCCTGCAAATCTCTGGCCGCAATACCCGGAGGATCAAATGCCTGAATAACCTTAAGCATTTCAAAAACATCTTCTTCTTCAACCATTACATTTTGAGAGAATGCAAGGTCATCAATCATTGAAGTAATTGGGCGTCGTAAATAACCGTCGTCATCCAGGCTTCCTATAATTTGTTTACCAATAATAAAGTCCTGATCTGATAAAGGAACAAGATCCAGTTGTTCCTGAAGGCTTTCAAAAAAGGTACTTTCAATCGCAATTGGAGTTTCCTTTTTCTCTTCATCGTCATCATTGTTATTGTACGATGTACTGTAATCATTTACACTATCGTCCTGCAAATAGTCATCTACATTAAATTCATCAACACTTTCTTCCTTTGCTCCGGCATCAAAATCATCCGGTGCATCATTTAAATCATCATACTCACTTTTAGGTTCTTCTGCAATCATTAGACTTGGATCTTCCAATGCAGGATTTTCTTCCAATTCTTCTTTAATACGTGTATCTAAAGCAACGGTTGGTACCTGCAGCAATTTTATAAACTGAATTTGCTGAGGCGATAATTTTTGAAGGAGTTTTTGTTGTAAATGTTGTTTAAGCATAGAGTAAGTGGCCCGGTAATTTAATATACCTGTTTCAAAAATACGCATTTCGTTTATATAATAGCAATTGCCACAATTATATTATAGAAAATACCTGATAAACAGAGCGAAATATATCAACCGTTTTTAGCGAAATATTTCATCGACATTACAAATATCTATTCCCCTTTGACGATGATTTTATATGAATGTTTCTTTATGATTAATGTAATTAATTTTAATGATAATTTGGTGCAAATATACGTTGAAAAGGTTTTGAAATAGCTAGAAAAAGGGTTATGCGTGAATAAAAATTGGGTGGTCCAGGTCATTCAGCCCTCGTACCACTCCGGTTCTGTTTTTGTTCGGCTCTGGTCGAACGAGGTCCGAACAAGGTACCTATTAAAGTGCTGCAAAAACCGACTATATTACAGGCCCCAGTCAGCGCCCTTTCCAAATCTGAAACTAAACCAAAATTCATCCAATTTTTGGTAATCAATTGTATGGATTTACGATCAATTGATTTCATACGATTAAATATATTATAAATAAGAATATAATGCAACATTGTATTCTTATTTATAATACTTACTATCTCAAAATTTGTACTTAAAACAAATCACGAAAGTTTGAGCGCCGCTTCACGCTTATGTTCCGCTAATACATAATAAGTGAAAGTTTTTCCCACCATAGCCATTGCTTTAAGTTTTGTTTCAAAAAAAACATAAAAACTCTTAGAGCAGGTGGTCGCAACTTTAAGATGAAAATCATATTGTCCGGCGATCTGAGAACATTCCATTACCTCTTCGAAAGTGTTTATTTGCTGAAAGAAATTGTAAGCTGCCAGTGATGAATGGTCATTGAGTCTAACAAGTATATACGCCAATTCAATCTTATGGAGTTTTGTGTAATCGAGCAATAGTACAGATGCTTTTACAAAACCTCCCTTTTTAATAGTTTGATTCTTTCATGTGTCGCTGATTCCGATTTATGAATTTTATGAGCTATTTGCTTTATTGGCGGAGCCATGGTGGATGTCTGTCATAGGGGTGCCAATAACAGGTTAAATTTAGGCTAGAAAATGGCTTGGCCTGGATGGGCGGCCGTTTTTTTTTGAATTTCTTCAAAAACAATTCTTTGATATCTATGTTTAATTTTCTAATTTTAGATAAAACAAAACTAAACTATTATGGGGTTTGTAAAAGAATTTAAAGAGTTTGCCATCAAAGGCAGCGTGATGGATCTCGCAGTCGGTGTAATTATCGGTGGTGCTTTTGGTAAGATCATAGACAGTGTTGTTAATGACCTTATCATGCCGTTAATTTCAACAATAGTCGGCTCGGTTGATTTTAGTAATATGTATGTAGTACTAAAAGGAACTGTTTCCGAAGGAATGGCACTTGTTGATGCAAGAAAAGTTCCTGGAGCTGTTGTTTTTGCTTACGGTAATTTCATTACAGTAGCTATTAACTTCCTATTACTTGCATTAGCGGTATTTATGCTTGTAAAAGGGATTAATTCAATGAAACGCAAACAAGAGGCAGTTGCAGCCGCACCTGCAGGTCCTACTAAAGAAGAAGTTCTACTTACTGAAATCAGAGATTTACTGAAAAAGTAAATTAAAAGCTCTTTTTGACACCTGGGTCGGTTATAATAATATAATCACCCAGGTGTTTGTGTTTTTCCCATTCAGGGTTGTTAAAATCTGCCGAAGGGAAACACGACAAATTCGAAATGGTAAGTTTCTTCGAAGTACTTTTTAATTTTGCAAGCGTACCCAATCTTTCGTCACTATGAAAGCGGCCATTGAGCTGTAATATCTTTGTACCCTTATGTTTCTTTATATATCTGACAATAGACCAAGCCATTGTAGCATCCCAAAAATTCTGAGTCTGGTATATTTTCATGCTACCCATATTATGGCCGCCAAGTTCTTTTATAAATTTATTGTAATAGCTTCCGGTTGCTGTGTCTATAGGTAGTGGGGGTAAATAAGCTTTCGACTCTTTAGGAAGGGTATTTAAAACATTGAGCCCTGATTTACTAACCATATTGCTATATCTTGCAGCTCCATTAGCTCCAATTACATCTATTTTGTTGGCTTTTGCATATTCAATAAGGGGGCTGTAGTCCTTATAGTTGTTCCATGCCCTAGCTTCTTTCGTGAAATTTTTTTCAGAGATATAACCTCCTAGATATTCATTTATCACAGGCTGTACATCGGTATGAAACATTTCCATAGAAAGAGCAGTTTTGGGGTATGCAAGATGGATCTGTTTAAGAATTTCAAGCTCCAATGTGTGACCTACAGAATCATTGTGCTCTTCACCAAAAAATAAAACATCTGTTTTGTTTAGATTTTGGATCAATTCATTTACAGAGATAACTTTTCGATTTTTAACATCATAAATTTTATACTGCCGCGAAGTTTGCGCTAAAATAAATAAGGGCAGGCATATGCAAATAATAGTAAGGAGATGTTTCATGTGTCAAAAGTAAGGGATATTTTCACCGATTAAAAATGCACGTTTACCGATCTTTGGCGTAGATATAAATCATTAATGTTGGCTAATGGGATGGTTCTATATACATTTGATCTAGTACATTATATTAAAAGTTAAATAGAGCATAAAATTCATAAAGATTTTAATAGACTTTATTGAATTATATAAAATATACAGAAATGGAAAAATTTACGAACAACAACAGTTCTAGCAGATTATGGAGTGGGTTGATAATATTAGGTGTAGGTCTGGTGTTCTTTTTAAGGAATTTTGGCATCGATATTCCTCATTGGGTTATCAGCTGGCATACCTTGTTGATTGTAATCGGCTTGCTGGTTGGTTATAAGAGGAACTTTAACGGTGGTGGATGGATGATAATGGTGTTGGTAGGAGGGTTTTTTACACTTGAAGACATTGGAGAATTTGACTTGTCCAAATACTATTTTGCTATTGCATTTATTATTCTTGGTTTGTACATGATTTTTAAACCCAAAAGAACTGAATGGGATAAAGAGAGGTGGAGAAAAAGATGGAATAAAAGACATCCACGTTTCAGAAACTTTGATGAAGCTGTGAATACAGATGAAACGAAAGAATATAGCGATATAGATAAAGATGATATTCTTGATTCCGTGAATGTGTTTGGAGGCAGCCATCAAAATGTATTCTCAAAGAATTTTAAAGGAGGGGATGTGATCGCGATTTTTGGTGGCTCGGATATCAACTTAACGCAAGCTGATTTTGAAGGCACAATAATTCTGGAGGTGGTTGCAATATTTGGAGGATTAAAGATCGTGATTCCACCAAGTTGGGAAGTGAAATCTGAAGTTACCGCCATTTTTGGTGGTATGGATGATAAGAGAGCAATGGGTCAGGTGATAGACGGGCCAAGAAAAATAATAATTATTAAGGGGGTGGCATTATTTGGCGGGGTGGATATTAGAAACTTTTAAAACCCTATGTTATGAAATGGTTTTTAGTAAGGTATATTTATGAAATAGTTTGCGGTGAGGGTAGTTACAAACCGCAGTTTGATGAACAATTAAGATTAATGCTAGCATTAAATAGTGCAGAAGCACTTTTAAAAGCAGAAGAAACAGCCAATAGTTTTCATCCGCCATTTAATAACTGTAGTGGCGAACTGGTAACCTGGAGATTTATTTGCATTGCTGATCTGCATGAAATTCAAACACCTGATGATGGTGCTGAAATAGCATCAATAATGCATGAACCAATTGATGTCTCTGCTTTTTTAGATCAGATAGAAAAGAGACAGGCCTTTTTAAAAGAACATATACAACTTACAACTACAGAATTAGATTGTTTTGACAACTAGACCTCTATCAGTTCCACAGATCCAGAAGTTTGCCCTTGTTATATTTTTAGCCTGGGTAGCAATTTTTGTGTTCCTGTTTTATTATACACTGAATTTTACGCTGCCTGTTTCTGTTGCTGACAGTTTAATAACAAATGGGCTATTGGCTATAGCATGTATTATTCTGAGTAATTTATTAGGTTATTACCAACCTAAAAATGAAACGATATTGTTTATACTGGTGTTAACTCTAATGCTGGCTCTGATCATCACTTTTGCAAGTAAGTTTGCACTAAACTTTTTGTTTGTAGATAACCTTACTTACCAAAGTTTTTTAAACTTGTCTTTATTGGTTCGCTTTATTATTGTATTTATATTTTTAGCCTGGTGTGCTTTAGCAAATATATTATGGTACAGACTGGAAGAACAGTCTGCCACCCAGCAAAGATTGCTCACGGCTCAGAACTTATCAAAGGAAGCAGAATTAAATAAGCTAAGGCATCAGCTGCAGCCACATTTTTTGTTTAATAGCTTGAACTCTGTATATGCCCTTACTATAGTAAATCCTAAAGAGGCAGGCACCATGATCACTAAGCTTGCCGCCTTTTTAAGAGGTACATTAAAACGTGATGATGAGGTTTGGGTTAGCGTAGGAGAAGAGATGGAATATATCCAGCTTTATCTTGATATTGAAAAAGTAAGATTTAGCCACAGATTGAATATTGATATTAATATCGACGAGGATACGTTGAATCTGTATTTGCCAGGTACATTGTTACAGCCGATAGTAGAAAATGCAATAAAATTCGGCCTTTACAATACCTCGGCTGCAATTACAATCTCAATGCAAGTAAAGGTTGAAAATAATGTCCTGGTGATTATGGTACAAAATCCTTATGATCCTGAAATGAAGGCGGCTGGCGGAACTGGTTTTGGTTTGTCTGCTATTAAAAGAAGGCTATATTTGTTGTTCGCTGATGAAAAATTGCTGAAAACAAAGGCTACAGAAGATAATTTATTTATAACAACGCTTAAAATACCTCAGGCAAATGATAAGAACAATACTAATTGATGATGAACCCTTAGCCAGGGATATTGTGAAACATTATCTGAGCGACTTTCCAAATATTGAGGTGGTGGCAGAATGCAATGATGGGTTTGAAGGTATTAAAGCGATCACTCAGCACCAGCCTGATTTTATTTTTCTGGACATACAAATGCCAAAAATTAATGGTTTTGAGATGTTGGAATTAGTAGAGAAACCGCCTGCGGTAATATTTACCACGGCATTTGATGAGTATGCAATTAAGGCGTTTGAAGTTAATGCGGTCGATTATCTATTAAAACCTATTGAAAAGAGCAGGTTTGATCTTGCTATGCAGAAACTACCATCAAGGTTGAATAACAATAGTGATGAATCAACCAGAGAATTATTAGATTCTGCAGCGCTTAGTCCAACACAAAATAATAGGGTTGTAGTTAAAAAGAATGGGGTAATTAAAATTATTGCCGTTTCTGATATTCACTACCTGGAGGCAGATGATGATTATGTGAAAATGAGTACCGTTGAGGGGATATTTCATAAGAATAAAACAATGAGCTTTTTTGAACAAACTTTGGACTCCGCTCAATTCATTAGGATACATCGTTCATATATTATAAATTTGGCGCAGGTTACTAAGATCGAGCTGAAAGAAAAGGATAGTTATATTGTTCTTTTAAAATCGGATATATGGCTGCCAGTGAGTAAAACAGGGTATGTGAAGTTGAAAGCTGCACTAGGCTTATAGAAAATTCTAATTCTATTTGCAATTAGAAAAAAATCGCACTATATTTGCACCTCTTAATTAAAAAAATAGTCTAAGATATAATACAGTTATGAAAAGAACATTCCAACCTTCGCAAAGAAAGAGAAGAAACAAGCATGGCTTCCGCGAAAGAATGGCTACAGCAAACGGTAGAAGAGTATTAGCTTCACGTCGTGCAAAAGGAAGAAAAAGATTATCAGTTTCTGACGAACGTCGTCATAAAGCATAATTTTTGATTGCAGCACGTTTAGGTGTTAGCAGATCAGGACATCTGCAAAGTTGCGATCAAAAACATGAACACATTTAACAAAGAAGAACGGTTATGTAGCAGGAAGTTAATTGACTTGCTATTTAAGAACGGTTCTTCTTTTTTATTATACCCCTTTCGTGTATCTTATTTATACGTAGATACAGCGCACAAATATCCTGTGCAGGTTGTAATTAATGTTTCTAAAAAACGCTTTAAAAGGGCAGTAGATAGAAACTTGATTAAACGCCGCACCCGTGAGGTTTATCGCCTTGAAAAACAATCACAGCTTTACACATCTCTTGTCGGTTCTAATGAGCTATTGTTGCTTTCTGTGCAGTTTATTGGGAAGCAGATTTACGATTATTCATTTTTTGAGAAAAAAATGTCCGGAGTTTTTAAAAAATTAGTTGCAGCCGTTGGGACCAATGAAATGAAAAAAGCTGATGGGGATAATTAAAAAGCTAATTGGCTGGTTTTTTTTAGGCTTGATAAAGCTTTACCAATGGTTATTGTCTCCATTGCTTGGAGCAAGTTGCAGATATACGCCTACTTGTTCTCAATATGGTATTGAGGCTATTAAAAAGCATGGTCCGTTTAAAGGAAGCTGGTTAACTTTGAAACGTATTGGCCGGTGCCATCCTTGGGGTGGTCATGGCCATGATCCTGTTCCGTAATGATATTTTTAATTTAAACTGATGGCTACTATACTTCAAATTGAAACCGCTACACAAGTCTGTTCTGCTGCAATAGCACATGATGGTAAGACCATAGCTTTAAAAGAGCTAATGGCAAATAATATTCATGCCGGTAGCTTAACTTTGTTTATAAAGGAGGCTATGGATTCTACAGGATTGCAATTTGAGGATCTTGATGCTGTAGCAGTAAGTATGGGGCCAGGTTCTTATACAGGATTGCGTATTGGCGTTTCTACAGCAAAAGGACTGTGCTTTGCTCTTGATAAGCCATTAATTGCAATTCCTACTCTTCAAATGATGGCACAAGGATTTATGCTTCAAAATCCTGATTACGATGGACTGATTTGCGCAATGATTGATGCCAGAAGGATGGAGGTATTTACTTCTGTTTATGATAATAATCTTAGAACCGTGACTCCGGTTGTGGCTAAGATAATAGATGATCAGAGCTTTGCCGAGGATCTAAATGATAATGTAATAACTTTTATTGGCAACGGTGCCGCTAAGTGCGTTGGTGTGCTGAAGCAGGAAAATGCAAAATTTTCGGAACTGAATTTTAACTCAGCATCTTACATGAGTAAACTTGCTCATGATGCCTATGCGTGCTCCAGATTTGAAGATGTTGCTTATTTCGAGCCCTTTTACTTAAAGGATTTTGTCTTAACTACACCTAAAAAAAAGTAAGACAGTTGTTCTGATATTTTGGTATTAGAACAATAGATTCTTCCAGGTCATTATCCTTCCGTGTCATCTTGAACATCGTGAGAGATGACGACCGATCTAGAAATTAAACCATCATTGTGAATTTTTACTTCATCTCTTTTTAGAGAATACACTGAAAATGCGTTTGAAGAAACCTGTTTCCTGATCATCCAAGCCTGGTATATAGCTGCTGTTTTGGGGGTGTTCTACAGTATAGCCAAACTTAATACCTAATCCCATGTAAAAAGATGCACCATTATATCCTGACTTTGGCGATGTATCGGTTTTGATTGCTGCATAAGCGGTTCGAGTTGTCTTAAGGAGATTATCTGAACCTAAGAAGAACTCAAAGTTTGGGGTTTGATACATTCCCTGCATTCCAAAAAGAAACAGGTTATTGAAGTTGTAGATTGGAATTGCACTTATAGAAAAATCAGAATAGCGGAATTTATTTACAAGGGCTGCATCACCGCCATTGTAAAACAGATTTTTTGACACCATAAAACTAGGTGTATAGAAACTGTATGTTTTAGAAATCAGGAAATCAGCTTTGGCATTTGTGGGGGTATAAAAGCTTTTATTTACCGCATCATTTTTTACAATATCTGTAATCTGGTTTCTTATCCTTTGATCTTTATCCCTCGGACTGCGGGGCGGGGTGTTTGGGCCATTATCCTCCGGGATTATGGTAGGATTAAGCATGTTGTCAAAATTGCTAACATAGGAACTGTTGCTCCATCGTATTACGCCAAGGTCTTTTATATTAGCCATAATAAACACCCCGCTTTTTGAGGTATATGTTGTGCCAAAGCTTAGCGCAAGTCCCGGGTTTTTAAATGTAGGAATCAGGTCGTTAGTTTCTAAATCTTTGGCCTCCAGAAAACTTGCTTTATATGTACCTTTTAATGATAAAGCTATTTTATCCGTTGTTGGTCCGGGCTGGATGGCCGAATGGTCAGTCTTTAAACTGTTAAAGGAAATTCCACTTAATAAACTAATCTTAACACCGAAAGCAAGCTTTTTAGTATAGTTTTCTCTGTAGGTTAGACTGAATTGATGATAAGATTGACCATATCCGCTATTGTTAAACGGATTTTTAGTTAAATTGGAATTGTTAATGAACCTGGTGTAATCATCTATTACGGCAAGCGATTCATTAGTGTATTTTGCATGAAGGTCTGTTCGCAATTGCCACGAAAAACCAATCTCCTTATGATACTTATAGGATTTAAATATCTTAAAATTGAATAAATATATGTTGGAATTTTGATAGACGCGGTTTAGCTTATTCGTTCCGATTGGAATGTCTTTTACTGAAAGTTTTCCACTGCTAATTAATTTATGCATTATATCCTCATTGCCTTTATTGATGGCATTTACTCCGAAATAGGGTAAGAAGAAATTTGAAGCATATTTTCGCGAGGAATCTAGAACGAATGTTTTTTGCGCTGGGTTCTCAAATCCATCAAATAAGGTTTTTGTATTGAAAAGACCATACTGTTGAGCTTTTAGCTGATTAAAAAGAAATAGAAATGAGAATAGGATCAGATATTTTCTCATAGTGAGTCATTTTCTAATATTAAAGAATCTTGCGCTAAAGGTTGTTGTTTCCTGCTCATCAAAACATTTGTTTGAAATTTACCATTATCTCCGCTAAGTTGGTATATAAATGATTGATAATTTTTTAATCCCTTTTCAGATGTGATGTGTTTGTAGTAAGGCAGGTATATATTTTTTAGAAATATATCTGAGGAATTATTGAGATCAATGAAGAAACTAATGCTGGAAGTATTTGGCAATTGATTGATGCTGTTGGCATAACTCTCTTTATTTATAAGAAGGTGGTTGTTTTTATAGTTGCTCAGGAAAGATTGTATTGTGCTGGCATTATTAGCAAAAACCATGTAATTATCTATAATGATATAGTAAGGCCTTTTAAATTTCTTAAATGGCTCTCCAAAATAAACATACAAGAGATCGTCCTCTTTAAATAGTTTAATGCCATCCCCATAATCTCCACTAAGATCTAGTAGTAACTGATCAACTTTTTCGCCGTTACTCAAATTGATCGCGCCAATTTTTTCTGCAGTGCTTAGCTGGAAGGTAATAAGCTGATCTTTGAAATATTTTGGGAATATCTGATTTGGATCTATGTGATATTTAAGACTAATGTTTTTTTGTACGTTAGTTACTTTATTTTCTTCTTTTTTACTGACGAACCAATTTTGTAGCTTTTCTTTCCAATTACTGTAACTTTCTATAGTAAAAACAGTGTAGTTGGCAGTATTTTCCGGTAGAATATTGGTTATGGTAGTTTTTTGGGCATTGGAACTAGTGAATAATTCATAGTAGTTTTTTGGATCATTATTTTGTGTTACACCTGTAAGTAGTACTTTTTCTTTACTGAAATTGTATACAAGCGATGCAAATGCATGGTTATTATCAAGTACAGAAAGCTCTCCGCTAAGTTTGCCAGGCATGGTTGATTTTAACAGTTGAGGAAAGGTTTCGAAATTGATGTAAACTTCGGCGAGACTGTTTTTTGTGAGTCTCGTTGTCGATTTGATGTATTGGACAAATTTATTGTTACTGTTAGGGCTAGATAACGCATTTGAAATGGATTGAGCAGAGCTTGATAATAGTAAAAGGTTGTCTTTAGTGCCCAGATAGAATATCATGCTATCTGGTAGGGTTATAGTGGTTATCTTTTGTGAGGTATCTAATTGTAACTTAGCAGATGCCAATGAAATCAATAATTGATTTCTGTTGGATCCAGGATTTATCTGAGTGCTATATAACAAATCTATATGTTTGTCTTTTCCCGGAATGAGACTAATGTATATATTTTGTTTGCCAATAATACGGTTAATCTCTGGAGCTGACAGTATATGGTCCTTTATAGATTGCAGTTGAGCGAAATTGTCCTCTCCAATAATCTCCCGCAAAATATCCTGACCTTTTAAGATGTCAAATATGCTTTTGTCGTTTTGAAATGAAAAGATGAGTGATGAGTTTGCTGTAGCTGCATATAAACTACTGTCATTGCTTTCCCGATCTGTATTTAGACCAGAAAAATACATGTAGGCCAGGGTTAAGATGGCGGTAAACAGAGCTATTATTATGACAAGAATTTTTTTCATTTGCGGTTACTACAAATTTAATTTTAATAGTTGGGATTAATAATAAATGCTTCAAGTTTGTTAAGTTTGTTTTCTCAAATTGTGGGTTTAGAATATAATGGATAGACGTATATTGGTAACTGCATCATTATTTGGAGCTATTGCAGTAATGCTTGGAGCTTTTGGTGCACATGGCTTAAAGAATGTATTGGATGCCGGCTCTATTGAGATCTGGACAAAAGGAGTGGAGTATCAGTTTTATCATACCTTCGCATTACTTTTTCTTGCTCAATTTAAAGGTCGGGAAGCCGCGCAAGGCAAGTTCGTAAACCTGGCGTATGTTTTTTTTACATTTGGCATATTGCTTTTTTCCGGGTCGTTGTATTTGCTCGCAACACGAAGTGTTACAAACATTGGCTTTGTAAATTACATTGGTCCGGTAACTCCTATTGGAGGGTTATTGTTGATTCTTGGCTGGTTGTCGCTGCTTTTAGCGGCTTTAAAAAGTAAATAATGTTGGATTTTCTTGATCCGGAATTTGTTGAAAGAGAGACACTCTTTATTGAGGTCATTTTACCCCTTTCTCTGTCCAAAAATTATATCTATCGTGTTCCTTTTGAGTTAAATGATCAGATAGCAGTCGGTAAACGTGTAGTAGTTCAGTTCGGGAAGAATAAAATCTATACAGCCTTAGTCAAAAGTATCAGTAAAGAAGCGCCCGAAGTTTATGAGGCTAAATATATTATTGATGTTGTTGATACTTATCCTATCATTACCCCTGAGCAGTTGAATTTATGGGATTGGATGACTTCTTATTACTTATGTAATGAAGGCGATGTGCTATCGGCAGCATTACCAACCGGCCTGAAACTGGCAAGTGAAACAATCATCGTATTGAAGGAGGAAAGTCTGCTTTCTGATGATGACGGGGTTATTCAGGAGATCGTTTTTACAGATAAAGAGCAGATTATTTTAAATGCCTTAAGAAGCAGACCAAGATTAACTATAGATGATGTATCGGCATTATTGGGACAAAAAACGGTTTATCCGATCATTAATTCCCTGCTGAGCAAAGGGATGGTTTATATCGCTGAAGAAGTGGTAGAGAAATATAAACCACTGTTAAAATCTTTCGTTTCTCTGCAGCCATTTTACAATGAAGAGGAAAACTTAAAGCATCTGTTTTCGATTTTAGAAAGGGCACCTAAACAATTGAATGCGCTTTTGGCTTATTTAAAGCTTTCTAAGCAGCAGACTACGATTTCAAAGCAGCAATTACTTGAAGAGAGTGCTTGTGGCACAGCGGCCCTTAAAACGCTTGTAGATAAAGAGGTTTTTGCAATATACAAGCGGCCGGTTAGTAGATTACTGGAAAATGCCGATGACTTTGTGCTAAATTTTGAACTTAGCGAAGCTCAAAATAAAGCCCTGCAACAAATAGAAGACGGTTTTCTCACTAAGGATGTTATGTTGCTGCATGGTGTAACTGCATCAGGAAAAACACAGATATATATAAAACTGATTGAAAAAGCAATCGAAAAAGGAGGGCAGGTATTGTTCTTATTACCTGAAATTGCTTTAACTACTCAAATAGTAGAACGCATACAGCGCTATTTTGGAGATGCTATTGGTGTTTACCATTCTAAATTCAATAACAACGAGCGGGTTGAAATTTGGAATAAGGTATTAAATGGCAAATATCGGGTGGTTCTGGGCGCTCGTTCCGCGGTATTTCTGCCTTTTAAAGAACTGAGATTAATTGTGGTTGATGAAGAACATGAGTCTTCTTATAAGCAGCATGATCCATCGCCAAGATATCAGGCTAGGGATGCTGCGGTTTACCTGGCACATCTTCATCAGGCCACAATTGTGCTTGGGTCTGCTACGCCATCTATTGAAAGCTATTACAATGCAGTTAGCGGAAAGTATGGTCTTGTAACAATTACCGAAAGATTTGGTGGTGTTGATCTGCCTTTGCAGGAAGTGATCAGTATCTCTGAAGAGACCAAACGTAAGAAAATGGTTTCTTATTTTTCAACTAAGCTGATTGATGAAATTGCTTTTACGTTGGAAAATAAGGAACAGGTAATCCTATTTCAAAATAGACGGGGGTACGCCACTATTTTAATTTGTGGTACTTGCGGCTATGCACCTAAGTGTGTGAATTGTGATGTGAGTTTAACTTATCACAAAACAAGTGGGAAATTGCATTGTCATTATTGCGGTTATCACCAAAGTAGCATTAACATTTGTCCGGCTTGCGGGTCTGTTCACATTGAACAGAAAGGATTTGGCACTGAAAGGGTGGAAGAAGAACTGAGTTTGATTTTTCCTGAAGCTAAAATCTCAAGATTGGATGTAGATAGCACACGTACTAAAAATGGACTGCAACAGATCATTTCTGATTTTCAAGAGAAAAAGACAGATATCTTGATCGGTACACAAATGGTTGCTAAAGGATTGGATTTTGATAATGTGACTTTAATTGGAGTAATTAATGCAGATACACTTTTGAATTATCCTGATTTCAGGGCTTTTGAAAGAAGTTACCAGTTGTTGGCTCAGGTTGCGGGTAGAGCAGGCAGAAGGGATAAGCAGGGCAAAGTTATTATACAGGCTTATGATGATAATCATAGAATCATTAATCAGGTTATTGATAATAAATACCTGGAAATGTATAATGAGGAACTTGCAGAACGGAAGCAGTTTAACTACCCACCGTTTACAAGGCTCATCTTTATTAATATAAAGCACAAAGATGCTGATCTTTTAAATGTGGCTTCGCAGAAGTTTGCAAACATTCTTAAAGGTCAGTTAGGTGGGAGAGTGTTGGGCCCGGAACAGCCATTAGTGTCACGCGTGAGGAATTACTACATCAAACAAGTAATCATTAAGAGCGATAAAAATACTTCGATACAAAAGGTGAAGTCGATATTGAAAGATACCATTATTCAATTTCAATCAGAAAAGGAGTATCGCGCAGTAAACATTCAGGTGGATGTTGATCCATACTAGTTTTATTGGGATTGATTTTGTGCGCATTAGCCTTTTTTTAACTTTTTAGAGCTAAATAATTCAATTTATTAGATTTGAAAAGGCTAATTTTGGGGTGCTATGGCGTATAAGTTTGTTGACAATTACAGAGAAAAGGGAGCGAGAAAGAAATTAGTAGAGCACCTTGAAGCAAGAGGTATTACTGATAAGAGGGTATTGAGAGCTATAGGTAAGGTGCCTCGTCATTTCTTTTTTGATGAAACTTTCTGGAATCAGGCTTATAAAGACATCGCTTTTCCAATAGGAGATGGACAAACTATTTCGCAACCTTACACCGTTGCGTATCAAAGCGAATTATTGCACATAAAAAAGGGCGACAAGGTTCTTGAGATTGGTACCGGATCCGGCTATCAGACGTGTATTTTAATGGAACTCGGAGCAAATGTGTATACTATTGAGCGTCAGGAAAGCATATACAGGCATACCATAAGGGTTTTACCCGGTATGGGATACAATGCTCATTTCTTTTTTGGAGATGGATCAAAAGGGATTGCTGATCATGCACCCTATCATAAAATCATTGTAACAGCGGGGGCACCCTTCGTGCCAGAGATATTACTTAAACAACTTAAAGTAGGTGGTATTTTAGTAATTCCGGTAGGTGATGAGCACTCCCAAAAAATGGTAACTGTAATTCGAGTTAGTGAAACCGATTATGAAAGGATAGAATTGGATACCTTTAGGTTTGTACCCCTGGTTGGAGATCAGGCCTGGTAATTTTTTTGCAGGGCTGTTAGAATTTCATAGCCCTGTCCATTTCTCTTTTCGATTCCCTGTCTTTAATACTGTCTCTCTTGTCGAATTCTTTTTTACCCTGGGCCAATGCGATCTCTATCTTAGCAAAACCTCTTTCATTGGTGAAAATACGCAGTGGGACAATAGTGTAGCCTTTTTCTTCTCCTTTTACTTTAAGCTTTTTGATTTCTTTTTTTTGTAAAAGCAGTGCTCTGTCGCGTTTAATATCGTGGTGATGAAATGAACTATGACTGTATTCTGAAATGTGTAGGTTTCTTACGTATAGTGTATTTCCTATAAACATGCAAAATGCATCAGACATATTGGCCTTACCCTGTCTGATGGCTTTTATTTCTGTGCCTAATAAAGCAATTCCTGCATTATATTTTTCAATAATGTGGTAATCAAAATAGGCTCTTTTATTTTTAATCTGGATATCGTTCTTCATAAGAATCCGCTAATATCTCAATTTTATCTCACAATAAGCACTGGAATAGTCACTTTATGACGTACAGAATTCACCGTAGTTCCAAGTATCAGATCCTTTAAGCCTTTATGTCCATGGGCACCCATAACAAGCAGTTCAAGGTTGCTTTCATTAGTAATATCTACGATTGCTTTTACTGTTCCTCCGTAGCCAATATGGACGGTGGCTTTGTATCCAAGTTCCGCCAGATTAATACGGTACTTTTCCAGATTTTCTGTGTCACTTTGTGTTTCATAATCAAGTGCCGATTCGCCATGGTAGCGGGCTACAGCTGTTTCAACTACGTGAATTAAATGATAGTTGGCCTGTTTGCCACCTTGGATTAAAGCATGTCTTATTGTGTTTCTATCGTTCTTGGAAAAATCAACAGTAATACCGATTCTTTTGTAGTGTATTTTTTCAACCTCATCAATATTAAGTGCACTGCCATGCGGAGTTACATTTTGCTCACGCTTAATTTTGCTGATCAAAGGGTATATGAAAACGTATAACAAAAGCAATCCAATAAGTATAGCTAATGGAACTATTATAGCATAAACATACCAACCGCCATTAGCACCCCAGGTTTTAATTTCTTCTACAACGAGTTTAACATTTAAGGAAACAATAACGATGGAGCTTCCCCAAGCTAGAATTTTTACCCACGTTTTGATGGCGAATCCTTTCATCGTACGCTTGTCTGATGTGAAATGGATTAGTGGGATTACGGCAAAGCCGAGTTGAAGACTTAATACGACCTGACTTAAAATTAATAAACCACCTAAAGCATCATTGCCAAACCATAATATAGTAAAAAAAGCTGGTATAATTGCCAGCAATCGGGTAATTAATCGGCGTAACCATGGCTCTATACGAAGCTTTAAGTGGCCTTCCATTACAATTTGCCCGGCTAAGGTACCGGTTACGGTAGAACTTTGCCCTGCAGCGATTAGTGCAATAGCAAAAAGAGCTGGAGCAACATTGCCGAAGATGTTTTGAAGCAGTTTGTGAGCGTCTTGAATTTCCGCAACCTCATGTAACCCATTTTTATAGAATGCAGCGGCTGCAAGGATTAAAATGGCTGCATTTACAAAGAATGCAAGGTTTAAAGCTACGGCTGTATCAATGAAATTAAACTTGATGGCTTCTTTGATTCCTTTATTGTCTCTTTCAAATTTTCTGGTTTGAACCAGCGATGAGTGCAGATAGAGGTTGTGTGGCATCACAGTTGCACCAATAATACCAATTGCGATATATAATGCCTCTCCTGATAGCATAGTTGGCTCAAAACCTCTTGCAATTTCTTTTAGGGATGGTTCTACTATAAACATTTCTACTAAAAATGAAACGCCTACTATGAAAACCATTGAAACAATAAAGGCCTCCATTTTGCGCATTCCTTTGTTCAACAAGAAAAGTAGGAGTACAGTATCAAAAATGGTTAAGCTAATTCCCCATATTAAGGGCAGGCCAAATAATAAGTTTAGACCAATTGCCATACCTATAATCTCAGCAAGGTCACAAGCTATAATTGCAGTTTGTGCCAGGCCAAAAAGCGGAATGTTTACCCATTTTGGATAGCCGTTTCTTGAGGCTTGCGCAAGATCAAGGCCTCTTACAATACCCAAACGGGCGCTAAGCGATTGCAGAAGCAATGCAATGAGATTAGACATTAGCAGGATCCAGATGAGCTGATAGCCAAATTTACTACCGCCAGCAATGTCTGTGGCCCAATTTCCCGGATCCATATAGCCAACACTTACCAGGTACGCAGGGCCGATAAAAGAAAGGATGCGTCGCCAGCCAGTTCTTTTGCTGGTGTCAACACTTTGATGCACTTCACTTAATGAGCCGGAGTTTTTTGTGGTGGTTTCAGGTTTGTTCATATTATATTTTAATGAGGATGTGTTTTGCCACTTCCCGGCTTACATTAATCTGTTTGTTTTCTATACTAAGCTCTACAGAACCATCAAAATCAGTGATTTCTGTAATTCTTATTTGTTTACCTAGTGTGAGACCTACTTTCTCGAGATGCTGTAAAAAGACTGATGAATGTTCACTAACTCCCATAATCAGGCCTTTGTCTCCGGTCTTGAGTTTTGATAATTTTATAAATACTGTATTATCAAGCTTTCCGTTTTTATCTGGTATAGGATCGCCATGGGGGTCATTTTTAGGGAAAGCGAGGAATTCATCTAAACGTTCAATAAGCTCGGGTGATTTAATATGCTCTAACTCTTCGGCTATATCATGAACCTCATCCCACTTAAAATTCAGTTTCTCTACAAGAAATACCTCCCATAGCCGGTGTCTTCTTACAATGTTAATTGCTGCATTTTTACCTGATTCTGTGAGTTTTACACCCTGATATTTTTTATAATCAACTAGCTTTTTGTCTGCTAATTTCTTTATCATGTCGGTAACCGAAGCCGCTTTAGTCTGTATTCTTTCGGCTATAGCGTTGGTTTGTACCGCGCTTTCAGTATTAAGCGAAAGGTGATAAATGATTTTAAGATAGTTCTCCTCTGTGAATGATTGCATTTATGGTTACCTAACTATAAGTTTAGACAAATCTAAAAAAATATTAAGAAATAAACTGTAAATAATTGTAATATTTTTAGAATAAAATTTGGCATGTAACGCATTCTTATTCTACCTTTGCATAATATTAATAAAACTAATGGCAGCAGAACTAGATAAAACTGATTTTAAAATTCTTAAATTACTACAGGAAAATGGAAGGATAACTAATTTATTGTTATCTCAGGAGATAGGACTTTCTCCAGCTCCTACATTGGAAAGGGTACGTAAATTAGAGATGTCAGGATTTATCAAAAGCTACCATGCCCTTGTTGACGAAGAGAAGTTAGGTTTAGGCATTAAAACTTTTATTCAGGTTCAACTTGATTTTCATAAAAATAATACCATACAGATCTTTTTGGATGAGGTAAATCAGATTAAAGAAATTACAGAATGTCACCACGTTACTGGACAAGCTGATTTCTTACTTAAGGTTTACGTTAATGACATTAAGGCTTATGAACGTTTAATTATGGATAAGATCAGTAAAATATCTGTAGTTAAAACTTTTCAGACAATGATGATCATGTCTACTACCAAAAAGGAACCAATTGTTCCTTTGGAATACTAATTTCTTTTAGACAATTTGCCAGTCAATTGCACTAAGACCTTGTTTTTCTAAAATAGCATTGGCCTTAGAAAAATGCCTGCACCCAAAAAATCCATTATAGGCCGAGAAAGGAGATGGATGGGCTGCCGTCAAAATAGTGTGTTTGGTCTGATCAATTAATGTCGATTTATTTTGGGCATATCTACCCCATAAAAGGAAAACTAGGCCCTTTCTATGTTCAGATAGCTGACTTATTATTTTGTCGGTAAATATTTCCCAACCCTTACCCTGATGAGACCCTGCTTCGTGGGCTCTCACCGTTAAAGTAGCATTAAGCAACAAAACTCCTTCATCAGCCCATTTGGTTAAATTGCCATGGGAAGGAGTCGAAAATCCCTCAATATCAGTAACAAGTTCTTTATATATGTTCTTTAAAGAAGGAGGAACTGTAACACCTTTTTGAACTGAAAAAGATAAGCCATGAGCCTGTCCTTGTCCATGATAAGGGTCTTGCCCTAAAATCACTACCTTAACTTTATCAAATGGGGTATGATCTAATGCATTAAAAACCTCTGATCCCTTAGGGTATACTATGATGCCTTTTTGCTTTTCGTGCTGTAAGAAAGTTTTTAGATCTTTCATATAGCTCTTTTCAAATTCGGCATCTAGTTCTTTAAGCCAGCTCTTCTCTAAAGTAATCGACATATTTAGTTTTTTGATAATATAAGTGCCAAATCTTCTTCAATGCTTATAATTGGTTTTTCAATAATCCGACCGAGCTCTTTTTCATCCTCATAAATAATAAAGGTTGGTACACGATCTATATTTAAGTTCTCTAATAACCCATTTTCCGCTTTTTTTGTTCTATCTACACAGATAAAATTTATGTCTTTTTTATCAAGCGACGATGCATCTGTCGTTTTTAGAAAATGGGGTAATTGTTCACGGCTATCACCGCACCATGTTCCTAAAACAATGGTAATAGTTTTGCCTTTTAATAAAAGCTCTATTTCGTTTAAAGCACCAGATTCAGGAATATATTTTGAGTACCCATTGTCATACATTTCCCTCATAGATGGAAATGTTGTTATAGCATCACGGGTACAGGTATTTAATAGAATGATTTCGCCAGTTGAGGAATCTTCTACTTGCTTATTAATATGCTGCGCTGTGGTTTCCATAATTGAAGATTTGTAAATCTATTCATATTTTGAAAATCTTTAAGTAAAATATGAAAGGAACGTCATTTCTTTTTTGCTTAAATTATAATTTTAAATCTGTTTTTTGGTATTTAAACACGATATTTGCAAAAAAATTATAAAAGGATATGCCAAATATAGTTCGTCTTATTTTAGGTTTTGTTGTGTTAGGAGCTTCCATTGCCCTTATGTTCTTCAGTTTTTGGGGCTGGGGTATTTTGGGTATTTTTATAAGTATCCTGATTCTTGTTACATATTTTTATAATGAGAATATGTTGCTTGCTCAGTGGTTTTTAAGAAAAGACAATATGGTTAAGGCCGAAGTGTTCCTAAAGAGAATCACTAATTATGAAAAACAACTGATCAGAGTTCAACAAGGTTACTATAACCTTTTGATTGGTCTTATAGAATCAAGAAAGGCTCCAATGCAGTCTGAAAAATATTTTAAGAAAGCACTTTCTTTAGGTTTGCATATGGACCATAATATTGCCCTGGCCAAATTAAGTTTAGCTGGCATATCAATGGCAAAAAGAAATAAAAGGGAAGCACAAATGTACCTTACAGAAGCAAAAAAGGCAGATAAGAATAAACTGCTTGCTGATCAGATTAAACAAATGAAGGATCAGCTTGGAATGATGGATAGACAACAACAGGTTAGATACAGGTAAAGAAAAAGCTTAAAGCCACATGCAAATGTGGCTTTTTATTTTTCGCTTAATCTGTCAAAGTTTTCATTAGGTTCATAATGCTCTGAATTTCTGCTGATGATATCATCTTCAAGATAATCTTTCTTTCTGCTAAAGAACAATTGCTCTGATTGTATTCTTGTGATCAACTGACGGATCAACGTCAAGTCAAATGCTTCTTTACTTAGTTTTATGCAGTATTCTTTTTCTGTTATTTCAAGGCTTGAACTGTTCATAATTTATCAATTTTAATATGCCCTAAAAATAGAAAAGGCCTGCTAAGTTTTTATGTAGCAGGCCTTTAAGTTTATGTTATCTCTATGTTAAGAAAACCAGGCGGTTACGTCTTCTTTTGAAGGCATGGTTAATTCTAGTTTAAGTTTCTTACGCATTCCTCCAAGATCATTAAAAACCTTGTTGGGGTTAGCACCTTTTAACTCTTCAATTGTATTGATTCCCATTTTTCTAATCACCTGAACCCATTCAGCCGGAACGCCAGCATTTACGAAATCTTCATCGGTAGTTACTTTCGCTTTTTTCTCTGGTCTCATTTGAGGGAAGAACAGCACTTCCTGAATTGTTGACTGGTTAGTCATCAACATTACTAATCTATCTATTCCTATTCCTAGTCCTGAGGTAGGTGGCATTCCATATTCAAGGGCTCTGATAAAATCATCGTCCATAGCCATTGCCTCATCATCACCTCTCGCTGCTAGTTTCAATTGATCCTCAAAACGTTCTCTTTGATCAATCGGATCATTAAGTTCTGAATAAGCATTGGCAATCTCTTTACCCATTACAAACAATTCAAACCTTTCTACCAGACCTTCTTTGCTTCTGTGTTTTTTAGCAAGTGGAGTCATTTCCAAAGGATAGTCGGTTATATAGGTTGGTTGGATCAGGTTTGCTTCAACTTTCTCGCTAAATAATTCGTCGATAAGTTTCCCACGACCCATTGAATCGTCTATCTCAATATTTAGGCTTTTGCAAGTTTCCTTCAATTCCTCTTCAGTCATGTTAGAGACATCTATACCAGTATACTTTTGTATAGACTCATACATGGTCAGTTTTTCATATGGGCCTTCAAAGTTAACCTCATGTTCACCAACCTTTACAATCGGAGATCCGTGAATAGTCACCGCAATCTTTTCAAGACATTCTTCAACCATGGCCATCATCCATATATAGTCTTTATAAGCTACATAGATTTCCATAGAAGTAAATTCAGGATTATGCGTGCGGTCCATACCTTCATTTCTGAACATTTTACCGAATTCATATACACCATCAAATCCTGCTACAATAAGCCTTTTTAGATAAAGCTCGTTAGCTATACGAAGGTATAGCGGCATGTCTAACGTATTATGATGTGTGGTAAAAGGACGTGCAGCGGCACCACCATGGATAGGCTGTAATATCGGGGTCTCTACTTCCATCCAGCCCTGATCATCAAAATAACTTCTCATAGTGTTGATCACCTTAGAGCGGTTGATGAAGATCTGTTTAAAACCAGGATTTACAGTTAAATCAACATAGCGTTGTCTGTAGCGTAATTCAGGATCAGTAAACCCATCATATATATTACCTTCTTCATCGCGTTTAACTATGGGTAAAGGTTTTAAGGCTTTAGAAAGGAGTTTAAACTCAGTAACGTGAATAGAAATCTCACCGGTTTGAGTGGTGAAAACATAACCTTTAACACCTATAAAATCTCCAAGATCAAGCAGTTTTTTGAAAACGGTATTGTAAAGCGTCTTGTCTTCATCCGGACAAAGATCATCTCTTTTTAAATAAACTTGTATTCTTCCTGTAGAGTCTTGTATTTCGACAAATGAAGCACTTCCCATAATACGGCGGGTCATTATCCTGCCGGCTATGCTGATGTTCTTATATGCAGTTTTATCCCGCTCGTAGTTTGCTAAAATATCTGCAGCATTTGCATTTATTTCAAATGCTTCGGCAGGGTAGGGATTTATCCCTAATTCACGCAATTGATTTAGTGAATTACGGCGCAATAATTCTAATTCTGATAGTCCTGTACTCATATATCTCTTGTATCCGGCATTAAGCCGTATAGTTTTATTTGTATTGTATTTTTAAAATTATGCAAAAATAGGTATTTGCAACATTTTTTGTCTGTATTAAATGGGAATATTCAGTACCAACAACAATATATATTAATCTGACTCAACAGACTCCGTATACATTTCGTTGATAGTTTCTGCATATTTTTTTTCAAGAACTTTCCTTTTGGCTTTTAAAGTTGGTGTTATTTCGCCCTCCTCAATACTAAAGGGATTACGTTTAACTTTAAAATTCTTAATCCTTTCAAATTTTGCAAGTTCCGCTGAAAACTTTTTAATATCCTGACCTATCCAGTCTATAATTTCTTTTTCCGCTATAAAAAGCTCTGGCTTTTGAAAAAATGACTCAGGAAGTTTAAATGTTTCCTGAAGGTTCTCTTTATTTGGGATAATGATTGCTGTCAGGTATTCCCTTTTATCGCCAATTAAAAATAATTGATCTATTTTAAGACTTTTAAGATAGATGTTTTCTACCGGAGTAGGATAAACATTCTTCCCATAAGCATTTACAATCATGTTTTTTAACCTGTCCGTGATTTGTAGATTACCTCGGTAAAATCTGCCGATATCACCTGTGTGAAACCAATTGTGTTTGTCAATAGCTTCGGCGGTTTCAGCTGGTTTATTGAAGTAACCCTGCATAACACAGTGACCACGAACTATTATTTCTCCTTCTGCACACTCAAAATTGGGGTCAAAAGATTCATGTGTTTGAATGTTGATCATTTCCTTGGTTTCTACATCCTGTATGCCGATTTCAATACCAGGAATTACGCGTCCAACTGTGCCATAAACCTGCCTGTGATATTCTGTAACAGACATAACCGGCGAGGTTTCTGTCAGTCCAAATCCTTCAAGTATTTTGATATCAAGATTTCCAAAAAATTCGCCCACGTTTTTAGGTAATGCAGCCCCGCCCGAGATCATAAATTTTAATCTGCCCCCTGTTTTCTCCTTTATTTTACTGAAAACAAGTTTCTCGGCTATTGAACGCTTTGTTGAGAGAAAGATGCCGGGTGATCTGCCTGCTTCTTTTTCCTGACGATAGTTCTTGCCTGTTTCCAGGGCCCAAAGAAAGATTTTAGATTTTAATCCACCTCCAGCAGTACCACTTTTTATAGCTTTGTCATGAATCCTTTCTAATAGTCTGGGAACACAATTCATTACAGTGGGCCTTATCTCACCCATATTTTTGGCCAATAACTCTAAACTTTGGGCGAAGGCAATTTTACAGCCCTGTGCACAACAAACATGATAGGTCGCAGTACGCTCAAAAACATGTGATAAAGGTAGAAATGATAAGAATGTTTCAGTCTCATCAATAACAGGAATCTGTTGTAAACAAACCTTAACGTTTTCAACGAAATTACTATGAGAAAGCATTACACCCTTAGGAGTACCGGTAGTGCCAGAAGTATAAATCAATGCCGAAATATCTGAAGGGGTAAGTGCATCCCTAAGAACTTTTATTTCTGCTAATTTGTCCGTAGTGAGATTGCTTTTAGTATTAAGAACTTCCTCAAAACTTATAATTTCTACATTCAGGTCTTCTGGTACGGTCACTTTTGTGTATTCTGAAAAAGCGGGTATGATATATTTTAACTGCCGGCAGTTGCCTGCAATTTTCAGTATTTTCTTGTATAAGAAGGTATTCCCAATTAAGATAGCTTTGATACCTGAATCATTAATGATATACTCTACCTCATGCTCGGATAGGGTAGGATATATAGATGTATTAATGGCTCCGATTTGTTGTATTCCCTGGTCATAGTAAACATACTCAGGAGAGTTCTCTATCATTAGACCCATTCTGTCACCTTTTTTTATTCCTTTGTTTAAAAAGAATGTTGAAACCGCATCCGCATTATCGAGCGTCTCTTTGAAAGATATTTCCTCCCACTCCGTAGTCTTTTTATCTATAAGGAAGGTCTCTTCTGGTTTATGAATGTTTTCAACTACATTTCGCAGTAAACTGGGAACTGTAGCCGACTCGTTGAATGATACCATATTATATGATTGGTTAGCTTGTTATAGCATAATAAAAAAGGGCGCTAAAAGCGCCCTCTACAAATATAGTGAAATGTATGTTAAACAGAAAAACTCTCTCCACAACCGCAGGAACGGCTGGCATTTGGGTTGTTGAAATTAAAGCCTTTTCCATTTAAACCATCAGAAAAATCAAGTTCAGTGCCTGCCAGGTATAAAAAAGATTTCATATCCAGAGCTATTTTAATTCCTCTGTCTTCAAAAAACTGATCTCCCTTTTGTTCTTCGTTATCAAAATCTAGGTTATAGGATAAACCTGAACAGCCACCACCTTTAACTGAAACGCGTAAGAAATAGCTGCTATCCATATGCGCATCTTGCATAAGGTGATCAATTTTGCTCTTTGCTTTATCTGTTATCGTGATCATGTCTTAATAGTATTAATTCTAATAATGGTATTCAAAATGTATACCAAATTACACTCATTTTAGTTAAACATTGTAGCTTATATGGCTACATCTGTAATATTTACCTAGTGATGAGATTTAGCCAATTCAAATGGCGCCATACCGTTTTTAACACGATAATCGTTAATTGCTGATTTAATAGCATCCTCTGCCAATACTGAACAGTGAATTTTTACCGGAGGTAAAGCCAGTTCTTCCACAATATCCATATTGTCAATAGTTAATGCTTCATCAACTGTTTTTCCTTTTAACCATTCGGTTGCAAGTGAAGACGATGCAATTGCAGACCCACATCCAAATGTTTTGAATTTAGCATCTGTAATTACGTTGTTTTCATCAACCTCAATTTGCAAACGCATTACGTCGCCGCACTCAGGTGCACCAACTAGGCCTGTGCCAACTGATTTACTATCTTTATCTAAAGTACCAACATTTCTAGGGTTGGTATAATGTTCCATTACTTTTTCTGAATATGCCATTTTATTTTACTTTAAATCTCTGTTAATAGAGATGATTTATATTTTTATTAATTAAGGGGCTATTATTAATGTTCAGCCCACTCAATTTTACTTAAGTCTATACCTTCTTTGAACATTTCCCAAAGTGGAGAAAGGTCTCTAAGGTGATTAACTGCTTTTTTAGTGTTTTCGATTGCGTAATCAATTTCTTCTTCAGTTGTAAAACGACCTAAACCGAAACGGATAGAAGAGTGTGCAAGATCATCAGATAGTCCAAGGCTCTTTAAAACGTATGAAGGTTCTAAAGAAGCTGAAGTACATGCTGAACCTGATGATACAGCAAGATCTTTCATTGCCATCATTAAGCCTTCCCCTTCAACATATTTAAATGAAATATTTGCAACATGCGGTAAACGGTGGTTTACATTTCCATTTACATAGCTTTCTTCGAGTTGAGTAAGCGCAGTTTCAAGTTTATCTCTTAAACCAGACAAGCGTTTTGCTTCACTATCCATCTCTAAACGGCAAAGTTCACAAGCTTTACCTAAGCCAACAATACCAGGTACGTTTAATGTTCCAGAACGCATACCGCGTTCGTGACCACCACCGTCCATTTGTGCTGTTACCTTAACTCTTGGGTTTTTGCGACGTACATAAAGCACACCTACACCTTTAGGACCGTACATTTTATGGGCAGAAAATGCCATTAAATCAATACCATCTGCGTTTACATCAACTGGGATTTTACCAACCGCCTGTGTAGCATCTGTCATGAATAAAGCACCGTGTTTATGAGCAATTGCCGATATTTCTTTGATTGGTTGAACAACACCTATCTCATTGTTTCCATACATAATGGTTACAAGAATAGTTTGATCGGTCATTGCTGCTTCAAGTTCCTGAAGATCGATAAGACCGTCTTCTTTAACTTTAAGATAAGTAACTCTTGCACCTGCTTTTTCCAGATGTTTACAAGTATCTAAAACAGCTTTGTGTTCTGTTGTTGCAGTAATGATATGATTACCTTTATCCTGATACATCTCGAAAACACCTTTTATACCCAGATTGTCTGCTTCTGTAGCACCCGAAGTAAAAATGATTTCTTTTTCTGTACAGCCAATTAATTTGGCTACTTGTTCACGAGAGTAATCAACAGCTTCTTCAGCAACCCATCCAAAGGCGTGATTACGGCTGGCAGCGTTACCAAACTTGTTTGTAAAATAAGGTAGCATTGCTTCTAAAACCCTAGGATCTAGAGGGGTAGTGGCATTATTATCTAAGTAAATAGGAAGTTCCATCGTTTTTGTTTATTCTTATTA